>SKET01000004.1_pt1 | contig 296528 bp, 249 predicted proteins | sample 4841461 | NCBI WGS metagenome assembly SKET01 (sample SAMN11008802, study PRJNA524170) | human gut metagenome | biome: Human fecal sample; material: Feces; isolation source: fecal sample from pouch patient p5 | host: Homo sapiens | place: Israel: Tel-Aviv | collected 2014-02-13
CGTCGTTTGATGTCAAGCGATGGCTGAAGTTGGTAGATTTCCACATCTAGCCGAATTTCGGAAAGGAGTTCATCATATTTATTTTTTAAGTTGATTCAAGCCCCACAGGTATTATTCCTGTGGGGCTTTTTCTGTTTCATCGGCGTTATATGGACTATTTATCAGAAAAATCACTGAGCTTTCGCAAGTTTTCGCCCTTAGACTTCCAGTCGTCAATCGTCCCCGTTTTAGACGAGAAATTGCAGCCTATCAGGTAAATCGTTCTGTTGTCTGTAGCATATTCACGGGCATATCCTTTTTCCTCGATTTGTTTCAAGGCTTCAGTCGCTGACCCATCACGCTTAAATTCGAAGATATATACAAACATTGGGGTCTCAATAATGCAATCAACCCGTCCTTCACTTTGCTCCTTTTCTATTAGAACGGTAAAACTGCTTATCATGCGAATCACCAGATAGAAGGTATATTGAAAGTATCGCTCTTTTTCCCGCTCGTCATCTTTACGACGTTGGTTATAGGGTATACTGGCGAAGAAGGAAGTGAGTAGTTTCTCCAATTTGTCACAATCTCCCATCTTCATCGTATTAACAACTTCTACGACCCAAGCGTCAGGCGATTCCTTAGGCTTCAGATAGTTGGCAGCCACCATGGTTACGAAACCAGCTTTTACTTCATCGTTTGGAAAATCCAAGAGATAAGAATCGGTATCCATGTTCCAATCCTTAATGGTGAGATAACCACTCTGGTAAATCATTGGCAATGGAGCCTCTGTATCCGCCTTGTAATCTATAAAACTGCTGGTAGGATAAAATTTCCCTGTCAGTTCATTGAGGTTTTCGTCGAAGTGAGCTAATAAGCGGACCAGATAAGTAGGTGAACCTGTACGGAACCAGAAATCACTCAGGATTTTCTTGCTCAGTGAGTTCAAGATACTGAAAGGATTGTAGATGTCGAGCATGCTTGGGCTGAAATGGTAACCGTCATATTTGCGCTTGAGCCGATATTTCATCTCATCCTCAGACACTTTATATCTTGCAGACATTGCCTTGATTTGCTCATCAAAGACAGAATACAGTTCCTCTTCCGTGATGCCGCAAAGAGCCTCGTAGCGGTCGTCCATGCTGATGTCATCTGGTTGGTTGAAACCACTGAATACGCTTACTTGCGAGAACTTGGTAACACCAGTCAACAGCACGAATTTCAAATCTCTGTCAGCAGCCTTGAAGACACTGTAGAAACCTTTCATAATCTCGCGATGTCGGTCTTCCAGCAAACGTTCGTTGCCTTCAGAATCGAAGGTCTTTAACCCTGTGTCTAAAACATCCAATAAAGGTTTGTCATATTCATCAATCAGGACAACGGCGCCAAGTCCTGTCTTTTCGTGGGCAGCTTTCAAAACAGCCATAAATCTGTCTCCCAAGGTGTTGGCCAATGGGTTTCTGCCATAATTCAGTTCTTGGGTTTCAACAAAAGTCTGCAAGGTTTTTTCCAATTCGCCTGCCTGTGTGAAGTTCTTGCCGTTGAAATCAATATGAAAAACAGGATATTGCTTCCATTCTTTTTCTAACTGTTCGATGGCAAGTCCTTTAAACAATTCTTTTTTTCCTTGGAAGTAGCATTCCAGGGTAGAAATCAACAACGACTTTCCGAATCGTCTTGGACGACTCAGAAAATATATTTTCCCATTATGCACTAAATCATAGAGGAGCTTGGTCTTGTCGAGATAAACATAACCGCCATCTACAATTTCACTAAAGTTTTGTATACCTATAGGATATTTCATATTGTTGCTTTTTATTGAATTTTTGGCAAAGTTACGAAAAAAGTTGGTATCTGCAAAATAATGCGGAATAAAATGTCTTTATTTTCAGATAAAAGCAATTCTTATGCTATATATCCCTGCGCTCCGCTCTACATCGTTGAAAGTTCAGTAACATAAAAAATACCACTTTTTTCAACCTTTTTTTCCCGAATCCCTGCAAATCGCACAAATCGCATAGTTGGGGGGTCGGGAATGTTGTATCTTTGTATCGTCAATCAGAGAGGTTGATGCAGCAACGGTCTCGGCGGAGACACTGACTGCTTTTTACTAAAACTAAATTTTTAAAAGTATGATTCTCATCAAATTAGCGAAGAACAAGAACAAGACAATCAAGGAAGCGTATGGCAAGTATTATGCGCGACCAGTAGTAACAGAAACCATCGGTATCGATGAACTCGCCGAACACATGGCGAGCCACAACACCCCGTTCTCGAAGGGTGCCATCAAGGGCCTTCTCACCGATATGGTGAGCTGTGTGAAGGAGCTCGTGCTCCAGAACAAGGCAGTGAAGATAGACAACCTTGCCATCTTCTCCATCGGCATCATCAACAAGATGGGAGCCGCCAGCATCAAGGAGTGGAGCCTCGCCAAGTTTGTAGAAGGCTACCGCCTCAGAGCACGTGCTACCGGCAAGCTCAGCAACACCCAGCTCTCTCTCGATGCCAACGCCAAGAACGCCATGGATCTCCTCAACTCTAGCGAGAGCGCTGCAGGCGATACCACCACTGGCGATAACACACAGGGCGGCGGAACCACTGAGGGCGGCGGTACATCACAAGGCGGCAGTACCGACGGAACAGGCGACAGCGGAGACGGTCTGGAGTAGTGATCCGTCTCTCAAATATGCGAAACGACAGAAGAAGGAAGGAGTGAACTGACCGGCGACAGGGATATTCCGAAGGCACAAAGCGGCTGGTTTTCATCCTCACGATTACGGATAAACAGCAAATCATAACAACCCAAGAACCTGCCTTTTACGGGTATCCGGGCTGGCAATTCCTCCCCCGCCCTTCTTCTTCCAGAAACGCTTACTGAAACTAAATTTCAACCACTAAAACAAGCATGTGACAGTTATTATCCACTTAGTATTAATCATTAAAAAACAAAGCAAAATGAAAAGAGTAAATTGGAAAACCATCATCAACTTCCTCATCACGGTATTAACAGCTGTAGCCAGCTCATTCTGTGTACAGAACTGCTAAAAGAAAGGAGGTTGCCATGACACAGAAACATCGTAGCATTTCACTCATCGTGATCCACTGTTCAGCCACGAGAGTGACTCAGGATTTCACATTCGAGCAGTTGGAGGCGTGCCATCTTGCCCGCGGTTTCCGGAGTATCGGTTATCATTATTACATCACGAAGGATGGTGTGGTATATCCGGGTCGTCCGGAATCGGAGGTAGGAGCCCATGCCCGTCATTACAATGCCCACAGCATAGGCATCTGCTATGAGGGAGGTCTCGACAAGAACGGCAAGCCTGCCGATACGCGTACTCCAGCCCAGAATCAGGCTCTGTATTCGCTTCTGGAGAGCCTCTGCCTCTCCTATCCTGATGCAGAGATACTGGGCCACCGCGATTTGCCGAACGTTCACAAAGACTGTCCGTCGTTTGATGTCAAGCGATGGCTGAAGTTGGTAGATTTCCACATCTAGCCGAAGCCAGAGGATATAGATGTCTATACTTAGAAAATTACTAAAAAAGGGTGTGTCATGCTGTTATGACACACCCTTTTTTAGTTTTAAGAACATAAACGCAGGCTAGTAAGTCAGCTAGGCGTATTAGAAAGAAACTCATCAACAAAAGACTGGGGAGTCATTATTTTGATTCGTTTATTATCTGAGACACCAACGAAGTCTTTAACATTGATAGTCAACAAAATGTCAGCACCACAATTAATAGCCGCCTGGTATTGATAACTATCTTCTAAATCTCTAAAGTTTTCATCCTCAACTCCTTGTTTCAGTCCAAATCTTGAAGCAGACGAAATTTGGAAAGTGTCAAGAATGCGGAGCAGAATTTTCCTTTCCTGTACTAAACGTTCAGGATTGTAGATGCTCATTCTTCGTAATTGTTTATCCACGAGAAAAGTGATGGTGTAGAATCCTCCTTCAGACAAGAACAAAGTATGACTGGTAGATGCCAAGGTAAGAATTTTAGCCACAGCATCAAACAGAAGTCTTTTTTCTAAAAATTCCGTTATAATATTGGTATCACAAAAGATTTTCATATCCCATATTTTTCTTCCAGATACTCATCACGCAGTTCTTTATCACTTTTATCTGAAGCGAACATGCCGCCCATTTCTTCCCAACTGAACATTTTTGACTCAGCAGGAGCTTTCATATCTTCCTTTTCAGATATATCAACAACAATTTTTTGCAGGATTTTATTTACCCAATCCTCAATATTAAGTTTATCTTTTCTTGCAAAGATTGCCGCTTTGTCATATACATCTGGTCTTAATGTAATTGTTGCCATAATAATCTTTTTCTATTTAGCAATTGCAAAACTACATTTTTTTATTGAAAGTGCCAAATGAATTTGAAAAAAAATGCATTATTTTACTCTTTTTCCTCATATAACGGAATTTTTCCCGAATCCCTGCTAATCGTACAAATCTCTCAAATATGCGCAACGACAGAAGAAAATTGGATTGCATTGTATTTATTTTTTAAGTTGATTCAAGCCCCACAGGTAGTATTCCTGCGGGGGCTTTTTCTTTTTCATCGGCGTTATATGAACTATTTATCAGAAAAATCATATACGAAAATGGAAAAAATAGCATCAATTTGTAAGAATGTGAAAAAAAAGTGCAGAATTAACATTTAAAAGAGATTATTTTTCAAAAAATATGTTATCTTTGCAGAAGAAAAGCTGCACTCGGCAATTTGAAAGCAAGCTTTCATTGCGCTCATTTGCATTATCTTTGCAGAAGAAAAGCTGCACTCGGCAATTTGAAAGCAAGCTTTCATTGCGCTCATTTGCATTATCTTTGCAGAAGATATAGCAAGAATTTGCAAAAAACATACACAGTAAAAAGCAAGAGCTTGCAGAAAAACTAGAAAAAGAATACGAGAAACAAAAAATAAACTTTATGCAAAAGAATCAGTTTACCCCTAGCGCTTGCCGCTGGATTTTGCTAGGTTGTTGCCTCACCCCCCCCATCCCTTGCCTCGATACAGGCACAGAATGTGAATGGGAACGCAGCAGCCCAAACAGAAATTGCTGTTAAGCAAGGAGTGATAGAGGGAAAAGTTTTCGATAGCAGTGACCATGAACCCATGATTGGTGTAACCGTAGCTATCGAAGGTACAACCAACGCCGTAACGACAGACATCGATGGACACTTCGAACTGCCTGTTAGGAAAGAGTGCAACATCGTACTCTCCTTCATCGGCTACAAAAAGACAGTCATCCGATTTACAGGCAGCAACCATGCCGACTTTGCCCGCATCATGATGAAATCTGAAGCCCAGAGTATCAAGGATGTGGTGGTTACAGGTGTATACCGACGCAAGAAGGAAAGCTTTACCGGTTCTTCGGCTACCTTCAAGGGCGATGAACTCAAGAGCGTGGGTGCACAGAACGTGCTCCAGAGTCTGAAAACCCTGGACCCATCTTTCAAGATTATGGACAATGCACTCTCAGGATCTAACCCTAACAAGATGCCTGACGTGGAAATCCGAGGTAAGTCGAGCGTTGCCGGACTAAAGGAGGAATATGGTTCCGACCCTAACCAGCCACTCTTTATCCTGGATGGTTTCGAAACAACCCTGGAAACCGTGATGAACCTCAACATGAACCGCGTAGCATCGGTTACGCTGCTCAAGGATGCGGCATCTACAGCCATCTACGGTTCAAAAGCTGCCAATGGTGTGGTTGTCATCGAGACCAAGGCTCCGGTAAAGGGTAAGCTGCAGATTTCATATAAGGGCGACTACAGTCTGGATTTCGCTGACCTTTCAGACTACAATCTGATGAACTCCCGCGAAAAGTTGGAGTTCGAAAAACTGGCAGGCGTATACAAGGACAATACCAACGATCCGTTCAACCAGATCAAGTTGGATAATCTCTACAATTCCCGTCTGCGCGATATCGAGCAGGGTGTAGATACCTACTGGCTCAGTGTGCCTCTGCGCACCGGATTCACCCATAAGCACAACGTATATGCCGAAGGTGGAGAAGGCAACGTGAGATACGGACTGGGACTGAACTTCGGACAGGTGAACGGCGTGATGAAGGGCTCAGACCGCCAGACTCTGGGTGGAAACCTCGACCTGATTTACCGCACCGGCAAATTCCAGTTCAGTAACAAACTCTCCATCGACTATCTGGAGACCAACAACCCGACCGTTAATTTCTCGGAATATGCCTATGCCAACCCATATTACAGAAAGTATGGTGCCGACGGCAAGATCAGCAAATATCTTTACTATCCGGAAGAGGGGCTGAATGACAACCCTGTATCAAACCCACTCTGGAATGCGCATCTCAACAACTACGACAAGGGACAGCGTTTCGGCTTTACCAACAACTTCATCGCCGAATGGTTTGCTACAGATGACCTCCGTGTGCGTGGCAAATTCGGTATCACCAAGTATGATGATACCCAGGACAAGCGCCTCTCGCCAGAGCATACCGACTTCGATGACCAGGAAGCAACCCAGAAGGGACTATTCCAACACAGCCTGCAGAAATATCTCTACTACGAAGGCGACCTTTCTGCCACCTACGGAAAGCTGATAGCAGAGAAACATCAGATAAACGCCGTATTGGGTTTCAACTTCAGCAATACCACCAGCAAGACCAATGGCTACTCAGCCACCGGTTTTACCGACGACCAGTTTGATGCCCCATCCTTTGCCAACAACTACCCTACAGGCGGCAAACCAAGCTACAGCGAAAGCATCAAGCATGCCTCCAGTTTCTATCTGAACGGTGGCTATGCCTACGACAACCGTTATCTGCTGGACTTCAACCTGCGCAACGATGGTGCCTCAATGTTTGGCACCGACAACCGGTTCCGTACCACCTGGTCAGTAGGTCTGGGTTGGAATATCCACAACGAAAAGTGGATGCAGGAGAACGGCATCTTCCAGATGCTCAAGCTGCGTGCCTCTGTGGGTAATCCGGGCAACCAGAACTTCTCTGCCTATCAGGCTTATACCACCTATATGTTCAACAGTCTGATGACCAACGTATTCGGTACCGGTGTCATCATCAACAGCTTGGGCAACAACGATCTGGCATGGCAGGAGACCATCAACTACAACGTGGGAGCCGATATCACCACGCTGGGCAACCGTCTGAATCTGACACTTGATTACTACATCAAGAACACCGACCCATTGCTCGCCATCATCACCACCCCAGGTTCTATGGGTGTAACGAGCGAGGCTCTGAATGCCGGTAAGCAGAAGACCAACGGATGGGAAGCCACCATCAAGTTCTCTCCTATTTATATGCCTCATGAGCGCATCAACTGGAATATCTCGCTGAGTGCCACCCACTCCAAGTCGAAATATGCCAACATCGGCAATGCCTTCAGCGCACTGAACGAGAGCGGAAAGACAGGACTCCACAACACCACCCGCTATTACGACGGCGGAAGTCCAACAGCCATCTGGGCAGTACGTTCTGCAGGCATCGATCCAGCTACCGGCAAGGAGTTGTTCATCAAGCGCGACGGCACCTATTCGTTTACCTATGATGCCAGCGACGAGGTAGTATGCGGCGATACCGAACCGGATGTAGAGGGACTGCTGTGAACCACCTTCTATTACAAGGGATTCTCATTCAGCTGTTTCTTCCGCTACCAGTATGGCGGCCAGCTCTTCAACAGTTCGCTCTTCGACAAGGTAGAGAACATCGGAACAGCCGACATCTACAACAACCAGGACCGCCGTGCCCTCTACGACCGCTGGAGCATCAACAACCGCAATGCCCAATTCAAGGGCATCTCGATGGTACAGAAGACCGACAAGTCATCCCGCTTCGTAATGGATGAGAATACACTTACGTGCGAGTCAATCAATCTGGGTTACGAATTCCCGCTCAACATCGCCAAGAAGTTTGGCATGCAGGCACTCTCAGTTCAGGCCAACATGAACGACATCTTCCGCTGGTCTACCGTGAAGGCAGAGCGAGGCATAGACTATCCTTTTGCCCGTACCATATCATTCTCAATAGGTGCAACATTCTAAACAGAACGCAATGAAAAAGATATTATATACAATGATTTTAGCCTGCAGCACGATGATGGTATCGTGCGACAGCTGGTTGGAAGTGAAACCATACGACAAGATATCGGAGGGCGAGCTTCAGAAATCAGAAGAAGGCTACCAGAAAATGCTCAACGGTATTTACATTGACCTCAACAGCGATGCACTCTACGGCCAGTCGCTGTCGGTAGAGATGATTGAGGTGATGGGTGGTGCATACGCCATCGGTACCGACAACAGCGTATGGGGCAACTACAAAGACCTCTCCAACTACCAGTATGGCACAGAATACTGGCGCAACCGCCTGGACCAGACCTGGAACAAGGCTTATGCGCTGATTCTGAACTGCAACAAGATTCTGGAGAATATCGACCAGAACCAAGATCTCTTTACAGGCGGCAACTATTATGCCGTAAAGGGAGAAGCACTGGCGCTGAGAGCGATGCTGCACTTCGACATGCTACGCCTCTTCGGTCCGGTTTATGCCAAGGACAGCGATAAGAAGGCGATACCTTATTATAATAAGCAGACCAACAGTCCGGAGCCTATCCTCACAGCCAAGGAGGTGGCAGAGAAGGTGGTTGCCGACCTGGAGGAAGCACGCATTCTGCTTGCCAACGACCCGGTGAAGACAGAAGGAACCCTGATGAGCGGTTCGCAGGACGGTACCAGCAACTTCATGCGCTACCGTGCTCTCCGACTCAACTACTATGCCGTAGAGGCCCTTCTGGCTCGTGTGAATCTCTATATGGGCAACAAGACCGAGGCGTTCAAGTATGCCATCGATGTCATCAAGACAGCCGACCAGGGCATCTTCCCATTCGTAGACAAGAGTCTGGTTATAGGTTCGCCAGCCGACCCTGACCGCATCTTCTCTTCAGAGGTACTGTTTGCACTGACCAACACCAGCCGCAGCAAGATTCACAAGAATTTCTACGATCCGTCACGATTGCCAAACTATGTGTTCCGCATGGACGATAACCTGATGAGCAACATCGTGTATGGCGGTGCAGCAACAACCGGCGGCTATCAGGACGACTACCGTTACCGTGCCAACTGGATAGCAACAGGCAGCAACCGTTATTTCTACAAGTATAGCGATATGGTGGCTAACGGAAGCATCCAGAACACGATGATTCCGATGATACGTCTGGGTGAGATGTTCCTCATTGCAGCCGAGAGCCAGAGCGACAACCTGGCTAACGGAGTACAGTATATCAATGCCCTACGCAGAAACCGCGGTGTAGCAAACCTTCAGACTCTGACTCCTGATTTGCTGAAGTATGAGTACATCCGCGAGTTGTATGGCGAAGGCCAGCTGTTCTATCTCTACAAGCGATTGAACAGCGACATCATCACCTCTTCTAACGCGAACAAGAATCCAAAGGCAAGCGACCTCATCTTCGTGGTTCCACTACCTGACTCTGAGACAGAGAACTAGTTAACAGTTTACAGTTGAGAGTTTATAGTTAAGACTAATTATATACGATTTTTATATGAAATATCAGATAAAGACTCTATTGATTGGAGCGATGGCGGCCCTATCTCTAGGCTCATGTAGCGAACAGGAGCCGGATGTTTTTCAGGACATTAACGGCGTTTACCTGAACAATCGCTCCAACACCAATATCCTACAGGCAAACACCAATGTGACCTTTGTCTATCAGAAAGGCGATGAGATGCAGGTGCCTGTCAAGATACAGCTGGTAGGGCGTCCTACAGACCAGCCTCGCGAGATAGCCCTAATGGTTAGCTCTGAGGATGCACAGGAAGGCACAGACTACATCCTGCCGGAAAAGGCTGAGATGCCAGCGGGCGAAACCGTACTGGAATATATGATTACGCTGAAACGTACTGCCATCCTGAAAACTCAGGAGAAGCATATACAGGTAAGTCTGCAGCCTAACGAGAACTTCACTCTTCCTGTTACCGAAGAGACGACAGCCAACGGCGATGTGGTTTCTACCCTTTCTTATCAGATTATCTTCTCTGACAAGTTTACCACGGCACCAAAGGCATGGAAGACAGATCTGCTCGGCGATTTCACCCAGCAGAAGTTCGAACTGGCTTGCAAGGTACTCGACCTGGACCCAGCCGATTTCAACGACGATTCTAAGATGACGCTTGCCATGCAGAGCTATGTAAGTTCTGAGATGCAGAGCTATGTGAGAGAGCAGCAGAAACTTCGCAACAACGGCGAGGCATACGATGCCGATGCATTCGATGCAAAGGGCAATGCGCTGACTTTCTATGGAGAATAAAAAAAACTGGAAGATTATGAGAAATTATAAAATAATGGCAGCGGCTCTGATGATGGCTACGATGATGGCAGGATGCTCGCAAGATGAAGGCAACTACGATTATCACAGTCTGAACGAGCCTACTATCACCGGCGTACCTGAGACCATCTCGGTACTCACCCATGCCAACATCGACCTCGACCCGAATTTGGGCGATAACATCACCGACCTCGATGCCTACAACTACGAGTGGAAGGTCATCAATAAGTCGGGCGACAACGAGGTGACCGTACTTGGCAACGAAAAACATCTCGTGCAGGAAATGACGCTTCCTGCAGGAGAATATACCCTCTACTTCACCGCAACAGAGAAGAAGACCGGACTCTTCTGGCAGCAGAGCTATACACTCACCGTGAGCGATACCTCTTCAGAAGGCTGGATGGTGCTCTGTGATGTGAACGGCAAGACCCGTCTCGACATGATATCGAAGGTTACAGGCAAAACCTATCTCGACATCCTCAAGACCAGCGGAATGCCTGAGTTGAATCATCCATACAGCATCCAGTATGCGCCAAACAGCGGACATTCCGACTCTCCTTTCTATCTCTTTACTGCCGACGGAGCCACCCGTCTGTCAAATAACAGTTTTGTATGGCAGAAGGATTACGACTTCAAGTACGAGGTAGCCAAGCAGACCAATCTGAAGCCACAGAGCATGGTATGCGACCAGAGCGGCATGATGAGAATGATTGTGAGCGACGGCTATGCATATTCGGCATCCAACATGGGTATCCAGGGACTCTTCGCTGCCGTCAACAAACAGCCTGTTCTTGCACCAGCTGTAGGAGCCAACATCGGAGCATCCTCTTACGCATCCATCTATCTGCTTTATGATAATGTGAACAAGTGCTTCATGTCCTGCTGTCCATTCCTGCCGGGCCTTTCGCTCTCTGATGTTTCCTATCACAGCATGAAGGATATGGAAGAGATTGCTACCGGATACAAGGGATCGGATATGATAACCGGTAAAGCCTTCAGCGAATATCCTACCGGCAAGGATTTCGTCTATATGGAGAATACGAAATATGACCCGGGAAATGCCAAGATGGGCATCACCTATACCATCCTGCGCAGCGGAAAGAAATATGAACTGTATGGCATCCAGCTGGGTGATATGCTCTGCTATGCCGACTGCACCTTTGCACTGGGTAAGGCTTACTACGGCGACTTGAGCGACTGCAAAGACATCGCCAATGCCTCTTGCTTCGCCTTCAGTTCGCAGAAGAACTACATGTATTATGCTGTAGGCGGTACCGTTTATCGCGTGAACCTCTCGGAGAAACCATTGAAGGCAGAGCGCCAGTTCAGTTTCAACGGCGAAACCATCACGATGATGAAGTTTAATTTCTATCAGAATTCAGCTTCAGCCCATGATTACGATCTCATCGTAGGTTCAGAGAACAGCAATGGTTCGGGTACACTCCGCATCTACGACGGCATGAGCGCAGAGGGCGATTTCTCTAAGGTTACACCTACCAGCTATTCAGGCTTCGGCAAGATAGTAGATGCTACTTACCGTGAGCGTACCAACTAATTATCAACTTTAAAAAAGAAAGTAAAAATGAAGAATAGAATATTATCATTGCTTCTGTTCCTGCTGGCTGCAGTGAACATGCACGCCGCTGAGGGCATCACCATTAGATTTGACGTCAAGAATCCAGTGCTCTCCAATGTGGTACTCGTTTACCACATGAGCGTCAACGAATTTCCACTGACCGACGGGAAGGCTACCGTGCAGCTCGACGGCATGGATGCTCTCTACGCCAACGTTTATTATGGCGAGAAGACAAAGAACGTATATCTGCAGAAAGGCGATGATGTAACCATCTCGTTTGATGCCAAAGATTTCGACAACACTTTCGCCGTAATGGGCGGCAACGAGAAGGCTATCGATTACTTGAACAAGATTCAGTTAACCGGCTTGCCTAATGAGGCTTACATCCAGCCTTGGAGCGAGTTTAAGGCTACCGTTGACAAGAAGATAGCTTCGATGAAACGCCTGCTGAAGGCACGCAAGTTTGCTGCCGACGACAAATTTCTGAAGATGGAAGAAGGCAGAATCACCTACTTCTATGCCAATGCCTTCCTGATGTATCCGGTAAGTCATACTTATCTCACTCAGGATACCACTTTGGTTTTGGGTAAGGACTATTACGATACCCTGCGCCAGTATGTGAAGGAGGATGATGATCTCGCCGACAACGATGAGTATCGCAACTATATGATTGAGACAGCCCACGTATTTGATGAAGCGGGAAAGAACATCCGCCAACTCTATCCTAAGGTGCTTGCAGAGATGAGCTATATCGGTGAGAATACGAAGAGCGACAAGGTGCGCGAATCGCTGATTCATTTCCTGGCTTTCACCTATGTTGAAGGTAATGGCGTGGAGAACATCACCGATCTGCAGAATCTGTACTATACCTATGTTACATCGCCTCGCCTGAATGACATCTTCAAGAAGGCATGTGCCAAATGGGACAAAGCGGCAGTAGGCCGTCCATCACCTATGTTCAAGGGTGTAGATGTAAACGGCAAGGAGATGACGCTCCGTGATTTCCGTGGCAAGTACATATATATAGATATGTGGGCTACCTGGTGCGGACCATGCCAGAAAGAGTTGCCATTCCTCAAAAAACTGGAAGAGAAGTTCAAGGGCAGAAACATCGTTTTCGTAGGTCTTTCTATCGACCAGGACAAGGCGAAATGGGCTGCCAGGGTGAAGAGCGGTGCACTGAGCGGTACCCAACTTTATATCGGTAAGGGCAGCAAGTTCCAGAGCGATTACCGCATCAGCGGCATTCCTCGCTTCATCCTCCTCGATCCTAACGGCAGAATCGTGAATCCAGACATGACCCGTCCTTCAAGCGAGGACACAGAGAAGATTCTGAACAGTCAGCCTGGGTTGTAAGAATAGAGTTTAAAAACAATATATTTATTTATTAATTAATTAAAACACAGCACTATGAAAAAATTGATTTCAATGATGTTGATGCTTTGTGCATTCATCACTTTCTCAGCGTGTTCGTCAGACGACGATGGGCCTACTAACCCAGTAAGCAATGCAGTGGTTCCAACTTCTGCAAAGATTGGTGCCGAGGTCACAGTACAGGGTAGCGGTTTCGCTGCTGGTCAGACTCTTTATCTCCAGCCTGAGCAGGGAACTGAGGTTAACACCAATGCCAAGATGTCTTCTAACGGTGCAACCTTCACCATTCCTTACACCATGACTGAAGGTAAGGTAAACGTAGTATTGAAGACAGGTAATGATAGCTGGACATTGGGCAGCATGACTCTTCTTGCAGCTGACAACCCAATCTCTACCCTGTCATTGCCAGGCGAGATGGGTATTGGCGAGGAAGTAACCCTTACCGGTATCGGTTTTGCCCAGGGCGACAAGATTGTAGTTGGTGACAAGACATTAGAGGCAACAGTTACAACTGATGGCGTAAAGGTTACTATTCCTGCTGATTTGGCAGAGGGCGAATATGCCGTATCTCTGGTTCGCGGCAATGCTTCTTGGGAGTTGGGTAAGGTATATGCCTTCCAGAAACGCCAGATTGAGAGCATTACTGTATCAGATAATACGGCACTCAACATGTATGCCCCATACTTGGGTCTTACAGAAGGCGTTTTAACTCTCAACATGTCTTACAATGAAGATGGAACTCTCAAGGAAATTACTTCTAATGGTAGTCTTGGTTGGGTTTTCAATTACAACGGAAAATCAGTTTCTGTAGAGAATAATCCTTATACTTATACTCTTGATGACCAGGGGCGCGTTATCAGCAGTACAGGTATGGATATGATGACAGGCGACAAGGTAACTTATACTTGGAGCTACGATGCAAACGGTTACCTCACAAGCGTTAAGCAGGTAGGTGCAGCAGATGACGCTGATGTAAATTTCCTGAGCACTTATACTGAAGGCAACTTGTCTGCATATACTCTAAGCTTAACTAGCGAGTTCACAACAAATAAGAGTATCCGTACATGTCCAAACACCGTAGAACCTTATTATTTGCTGAACACCTTTAGCTGGTTAATGAGCCGTGATGACTTATTCCTTGGTTTCCTTCTCAACCGCAACGTAAAGGTATCTACCTATGTTCCAAATCAGGTAGTTGCTGATGATCAAGATATGGAGACAGGAGAAATGATCAAAGCCACAACAGGTATTGAGAGTTCATTTGAGAACAACGCTTTGACCATACAGAGCACAGGTGCTGCCATTTCACAGGCACAAGGCATTTATGCCAACAAGGTAGTTGTCAAGTACAAGAACAAGTAATCGGTTAAGCCTTTACAAATCGCTTAAACGATACACAATAATCAAAGCCCGACAGGAAGCAGCAACGCTCTCCTATCGGGCTTTTTCTGTTTATCTATTTCTTCTTAGGCAAACCTATCTTCTTGCCTACCTTGAAACGGTCGAAACCTTCGCCATAAACACCGATGACGGCACTCTGGCTGACAAAGGCGGTAGGATCTATCTCGTCGATAAGACGGAATATCTTCTGAGACTCACGCTGACGCGCCAATACAAAAAGCATGTGGACATCCTTGCCACTGTAACAGCCATGACCATCCATCACCGTACAACCTCGGTCGGCAGCGGTATTGATGGCTGCACTGAGCTCCAGATATTTGTCGCTGATGATGAAGAACTGAACCGAACGGCGCAACGCATTCACCACATGATCTACACAGAGCGACTGCACAAAGAGGCAGACATAACCGTAAATCACCATCTCCCAATCGCGCAATACCAGATAAGAACTGGTGATGATACACAGGTCGCAAATCATGATGGCATGACCCAGGGAAATGTTCCAATACTTGTTGATCATCGCCGCTACGGTATCAGAACCACCCGTAGAACCATTGCAGGAAAGACCCAGACCGGCACTGCTGCCCATGAAGAACGCACCGATGACCGTTGCCATGAACGGCTGGTCGTGAAGCAGCGGCGTCATGCCTACCGTATGCGTTTCTATCAGACGGGTAGTTAAGGCAAAGATACCAACACCATAGATGGTCTTCAGACAGAACTTATAGCCCAGAATGCGGAATGCGATGAGAAGCAGGAACACATTGAGCGCCAGATAAGATACAGATGCCGGGATGCCAAATCCCCAGTAAAGGATAGAAGCGATACCTCCTACACCACCCATCGTGATATGATTGGGAAGCAGGAAGATGTTCAAACCGATACTACCTTCTATCATCGCCAGGGCAATGATAACGTAGTCGCGGATTTCATGAAGTTTTGTTTTTCTCGTCATATAAATATACGTATTTCTTAAAATGCGGTGCAAAGGTACTAAAAAATAAGTAAAAAAAGGGCAGCTACGTGAAATATTACTTAAAAAACAAATCTTTTTTATAAAACCGACACCTTAATTCGAAAAGATTTCCTATTTTTGCAGAAACTATGCATTATTAATAATCAAAAATTTCTAGTCTATGGCTAATTACGAAAATGAAATCAACTCATGGCCAGTTCTGAAAAACGGACTGCACTACAAATGGCTTGTCGACTACGCTGCATTCAGCGCCTTCGGTACTTTTGAGCTCACAGCAGAGGAATGGGAAAAACGCGACCTTATCGTCAACTTTAAAGGTAACTCTGAGCTCACTACGGAGATGGACCATCAGGAAGCCCTGAAGAAGGCTATCGAAATGGTATCAGACAAGCTGAAGAGTCTTTTGGGCGAAGAGGCAGCACAGTTTACCCTGGTCTGCATTCCTGCAGCTCTTGAGGCGCATACCAAGCGCCGTTTCAAGGAGTTCAGCGAGGAGATATGCAAGGCTACGGGCATGACCAACGCCTACCCTGCCTTCAGCTACACGCATGATGTAGATGAAGATGGCGATCCTGTAGATGAACTCCATATCGACGAGGCTTTCTTCCAGGGCAAAAAGATTATTCTCTTTGATGACATCATCGCATCCGGCAATTCGGTAGCCAAGTTTGCCGACCAGCTGCAAGGATATGGTGCCAAGGTTGAACTGGCGCTAGCACTGGGAAAAAAGATTTCTGACGGATATGACCAGAAATAAGATACTATAAATTAATAGTTTTTTAGGCACGTATTACCGTGCCTAAAAAACACCGTTTATTATCAGAAAGCGATTTGCTTTCCCTTTTCTATGAACTCTGCATTCACGATGTCGATATCCTTCCACATCGCCATATCCGACTCCAATGCGGCCAGGCTTGAGATATCCTCGCCATAACTGAAGAGGCGCTCTATCATCACACCATAGGTAAGATGCTCTATCTTCTCTATCGGATGAAGAACCACCGATTCCTCAAAACTGCTCTTCTTACCATTCCGGATTTCTACCAGCAAACGGGCACGTAACAGTTCCTTAACTGACTGGTTGACAATCTGTTGAGGTATCTTCGTTAAATCATGAATTTCTTTCGGAGTATACGCCTGTTCGCCCTGATTGAACCGACGACATACCAGATGCATCACTACCCCACAGACCTTGATACGCTGCACCAGTTTCAGATGATTGTACTGCAAATCACCATCATAATAATGGATGTTCTGGTTGGTATGGCAAAGCAAGGCGCCAAACACTACGATAGCCCATGAAATCTGAAGCCATAACAGGAAAAGCGGAATGGCTGCCAGCGAACCATAGATGACATTGTAACTGGACAGAAAAACCTGCAGATAGATATATCCATACTGAAGTGCCGTCATGCAGACACCCGCCAGGAACGATGGAACCAGGGTACTGCGAACCCGAATATAGGTATTCGGGATGACATAATAGCAGAACACGAAGAACAGGAACATCGGAACAAAAGCCGCCAGATGAAGGATGAACGAAGGAATGGTATCCCCAATATCCGCTATCCTGTCTACATTATCCACCATATTCACCGTCCATACATTGATGCTCGAAGCAAAGAGTATCAGCAGTCCCAGACCAAACAGAATGGTAGGATATTCGGTAACAATCTGCTTCCATGAACGCTCGCCCGTATGCCAGATATCATCGAAGGTAAGCTCTATCTTCTGCATCAGCGAAACGATGGTATAGAGAAACATCACGATACCCGTACCGATGATATAGTTGCTCTGCGTATTCTCAATATAATTGTGAACGAAGTTAACGATGGTCTGCGCTACAACGGGCTGTGCCTCGAAGGTGGTAGAGAGCCAGGATTCGAGCAGAGAGGCATAGCCGAAACCACGGGCTATGACAAACATCATTGCCATGAAAGGTATCAGAGCCATGAAGGAGGCAAAAGTCAAGGCAGCCACATCCCTGGCCCACATATCCTTGAGATAGAAGATGCGACCGGCAAGCATACCCATCTTGATCCAAGACTTGAGTCTGCCCCGAAAGTCTTTGATATTAGAAGAGTTGAATTCTCTGATATCTTCGTAAAAACCTAGTATTCTGTTTATTACCCCCATAAGCTTAAAGTATTGGTTTCACGATAAAAACATCAAATCCCTCCACAACACCACCGGGATGCCGTGAAGGGATTTGTCTTAGTATAAATTGCTACAGTTCTATGGATTAATAGAACTTGAAGTAGTTGCGAGCATTGTTGTAAGAGATATCCTCTACCATACGAGAGAGGCTCTCCATGTCGTTAGGAAGCAAGCCCTTCTCTACATCATTGCCGAGAAGGTTGCAGAGCAAACGACGGAAGTACTCGTGACGTGGGTAGCTGAGGAATGAACGTGAGTCGGTCAACATACCTACGAAACGGCTCAGGAGACCCAATACAGAGAGTGCGTTCATCTGGCGGGTCATACCATCGAGCTGATCGTTGAACCACCAGCCAGAACCAAACTGGATCTTACCTGGGCAAGAACCATCCTGGAAGTTACCGAGCATGGTAGCGATTACCTCGTTGGCACATGGGTTCAATGTATAGAGGATAGTACGTGTGAGCTTACCCTCCATGTTGAGCTCATTGAGGAAGCTGCTCATAGCCTTGGCTGTAGTGAACTCACCGATAGAATCGAAACCGGTATCAGCACCAAGCTTGTTGTACATCAGTGTATTGTTGTCGCGGATAGCACCATAGTGGTACTGCTGTGTCCAGTCGGCAGCGTGATCCATCTCAGCGCAAACCTTGAGGAATGCATGCTTGTACTGACGGATTTCGAGAGCAGAAAGCTGCTGGCCACGCATAGCCTTGGCAAAGATAGTCTCAATCTGAGAATCTGTGTATGGCTCATCGTAGAACTCCTCGATACCGTGGTCGCTCAACTTACAGCCGTTCTCAGTAAAGAAGTCGTGACGCTTCTGCAAAGCATCAACCATATCCTGGAATGTAACGAGGTTAACACCTGCTACCTCACCGAGCTTGTTCATATAGTCAGCGAAATCTGGCTTCTCGATGTTCATAGCCTTGTCAGGACGCCAAGCAGGAATCATCTTGATTTCGAAACCGCTCTCACGTGTCTGCTTGTGGTAACGCAGGTCATCAATTGGGTCGTCTGTAGTACAAACGCACTCTACATTATAATGACGCATCAAGCCACGAGCGCTGAACTCAGGCAACTGCAACTTCTCGTTACACTCATCGTAGATTTCACGGGCAGTCTTAGGGCTGAGCTGCTTATTGATACCGAAAGCAGTCTTGAGCTCCAGATGAGTCCAGTGATAGAGAGGGTTACGGAATGTATAAGGCACTGTTTCAGCCCATTTCTCGAACTTCTCCCAGTCGCTAGTATCAGTACCTGTGCAGAAGCGCTCATCTACACCGTTGGTACGCATAGCACGCCACTTGTAGTGGTCGCCGCCGAGCCAAAGTTCTGTAATACTCTTAAACTTGTGATCATTGGCTACCATCTCAGGGATGAGGTGGCAGTGATAATCGATAATTGGCATTTTAGCCGCATGATTGTGGAAAAGATCCTGTGCAGTCTTCGTGTCGAGCAGGAAGTTTTCATCCATAAATTGCTTCATAATTCGTTATCGTAGTTTTTAAATGTTTATTTATACATTTCAAATTGTAGCGCAAAGATACAACAAATATCGGAAAAAAGAATCGTTTAAGCGAAATATTTTTGATAATTTCACTTAAACGATTACGTTGGCTGTATTATACAATGATTCTTGTCTTATGATAGCTTTCACGGAACTCGCTTGGCGAGCATCCTTTCTTTTTCTTGAAGATGCGGTTGAAGTTGCTGAGATTGTTGAATCCGCAATCAAAACCTATCTCGCTGATACTCTTGGCGGTATCTACCAGCATGCGGGCAGCATAACCCAGCCGCAGGTCGATGATATACTCAGAGATATTTCTGCCGGTATGAAGCTTGAAGAAACGGCTGAACGCACTGCTGCTCATGCCTGCCAGCGAGGCAAGCTCCGGCAGACGGAGTTCATCCATATAGTTCTTGGAGATGAAATTCTTCACCTTCAGGATGCGCCGGCTATCGTCTTCTACCGTTACCTTGGCATAACTGCTGGAAGCCAGGGTGCGGGCATTTTCGCAGCGTGACAGTTCGTAGAGAATGGTCAGGAACTGCTGTACGGCATAGAAACCGTCTTTTACGGAACTTAAAGTATCGAGCATTCCGTATACCTTCATGATTGCCTGCATCGGGAATGAGAGTCCCTTCTTCGCTTCCTGCATCATACGGGTAATGCTGGCGTAGGGATTTCTTCCGAAGAGCGTTTCATCACTCATGGAGAAATCAAACTGGATGGTAATCTCTCGGATGTCATCGCTGTGGCATTCGTTCTGCTCCCATACATGCTCCAGATCGTGCGATGTGATGAGACAGAGATCATAGTCGCCTATCACCTCCTGCGAATCGCCAACGATTCTTCTTACTCCCTTTGCATTCTCAACAAAGTTCAACTCGTACACCGAATGGTTATGGATAGGATAAGTAAACTCCTTCTTGTGTCGGTCTGCAATATAGAGCACATCCTTACCCATCAGCGGTGTTATCTCGTGTATGATTCTTCTATCATCTACCATGGTACTAAATGATTAATAACTAATCACTATTTTAGATATTCAAAGTCTTCAGAATGTCGCTCATCTTCTGCTTGGTTGCAATACGGGTAGGAACCAAAGGCAGACGGAGCTCGTTCTCGATGAAGCCCATATCATTAAGCAGCGCCTTTACGCCGGCAGGGTTACCATCAACGAAGAGCAGACTGTAGAGCTCGGTAAAAGAATGATGAATCTTACGGGCTGGCTCATATTCGCCACGGAACTCGAGACGAATCATACGGCTGAAAGCCTTAGGCAGGGCATTGCCGATAACAGAGATAACGCCGGCAGCACCACTGGCAATCATTGAGAAGGTAAGCGCATCATCGCCGCTGATAACATCAAAATTATCAGGCTTGTTCTTGATAATCTCATCTACCTGCTCCAGGCTACCACTAGCCTCCTTCACGGCTACCACATTAGGGAAGTCGCGGGCGATACGGCAGGTTGTTTCAGGCTTCATGTTGACACCGGTTCTGCCAGGAACATTGTAGAGCACGATAGGCAGCGGACTAACCTGGGCGATGGCCTTGAAGTGCTGATAGAGACCTTCCTGAGAAGGTTTGTTGTAGTAAGGACAGATACTGAGGATGCCATCAATGCCACTCCAGTCGGTGTTCTTGATTTCTTCAACGACAGCAGCAGTATTATTACCGCCACAATATTTCAATATCTTGATGCGACCCTTGTTCACGTCTTTCACCAATTCTGTGATTTTATCTTTCTCTTCCTGTGTAAGACATGGAGCCTCACCAGTTGTGGCAAGGATGCAAAGGAAGTCTGCACCATTGTCAATTTGAAACTCTACCAATCGCTTGAGCGACTGATAATCAACCGAGCCATCGGTGTTGAAAGGAGTAATAAGGGCAACACCTAAACCCTTGAATATGTTCTGTGCCATAATCTATAATATCAAAAACGTTGGCAAAAGTACACAATTATTGTCAATTTGCAAAATAAAATTGAACTTTTCTTTCAAGATTGTACCATTTTTGAAAAAAATCTGTATTATTATACCATATTTCACGTTTTTTTAGTAACTTTGCACCCGAATTAAGCAAAGAACGTAGAACAAATCAAAGCTCAAAGTTCATAGCAAAAAACAAAAAAGTTCAAAGATCATCATGAGATATTTCATATTCTTCGGTTACGACGGCACCAACTACCACGGCTGGCAGATTCAGCCCAATGCCAATTCGGTACAGCAGGAGTTGCAGCGCGCCCTCTCCATACTTATGAGAAAGGAAATGGAGGTGGTGGGAGCAGGAAGGACCGATACCGGCGTACATGCACGACACATGGCAGCCCACTTCGATACCGACAGGATTCCGATGGAACCCGACCAGCTGGTATACCGCCTGAACCGCATCCTGCCCCGCGACATCGCCGTATACAAAGTAAGGGAGGTAGCCCCAGAGATGCATGCCCGTTTCTCTGCCATCTCGCGCACATACCATTATTATATACATACGCAGAAGGATCCGTTTGAGCGCCATTATTCACTGCAGATGAACTATCCCCTGAATTTCGAGAAGATGAACGAGGCGGCTCAGTATTTTCTGCATCACGAAGACTATGCAGCGTTCTGCAAGGCGGGTGGCGACAACAAGACCACCATCTGCCATGTAACAGCCGCCCGATGGATACAGACCTCTCCTACCACCTGGTATTTTGAGATTACCGCCAACCGTTTCCTGAGAAACATGGTGAGAGCCGTAGTGGGAACGCTCATCGATGTAGGCAGAGAAAAGATTACGATGGAACAGTTTCTCGATATCCTGCACAACGGAAGCCGCAGCGATGCAGGCGAAAGCATGCCGGGTAACGCATTGTTCCTGGAAGAGGTAGGGTATGATTTCAAAGATTAAATGATTAGAAACACAAGGGCGCGAGCCTCATTCAACATTCAACATTCAATATTTAACATTCATAAAAATGTGGTTAGTATTAGCATTTCTCTCAGCAGCGCTGCTGGGATTTTATGATGCCTTCAAGAAGAAGGCGCTTTCAGGTAACGCAGTGATTCCCGTGCTCTTTCTGAACACGCTCTTCTCATCGCTCATCTTCCTGCCGTTCATCGTGATGAGCTATACAGGAAATTCGCTGGATGGAACGATGTTTCATGTAGCAGAAGGCGGATGGGAAGTTCACAAGTACATCGTGCTCAAGAGTTTCATCGTATTGAGCAGCTGGATCTTCGGTTATTTCGGCATGAAACACCTGCCGCTCACCATCGTGGGACCTATCAACGCCACCCGACCGGTAATGACGCTCGTCGGCGCCCTGCTGGTTTATGGTGAGGTACTGAATCTGTATCAGTGGATTGGTGTCATACTTGCCATCATCTCCTTTGCCATGCTTTCGCGCAGCGGCAAGAAAGAGGGTATCGACTTCAAGCACAACAAATGGATTTACTTCATCGTGCTGGCTGCAGTGCTCGGTGCAATAAGCGGTCTCTACGACAAGTATCTGATGGCTCCACCAGAGAATGGTGGTGTAGGATTAGACAGAATGATTGTGCAGAGCTGGTACAACATCTACCAGTGTTTCCTCATGGGAGCCATGCTGCTGATGATATGGTGGCCTACCAAGAAGAATTCTACCCCATTCCACTGGCACTGGAGTATCATCTTCATCAGTATCTTCCTTTCGGCAGCCGACTTCGTTTATTTCTACGCGCTGAGTCTGCCTGGCGCCATGATCAGTATCGTGAGCATGATTCGCCGCGGTTCGGTTATCGTCAGCTTCCTCTTCGGTGCAGCCATCTTCCATGAGAAGAATCTCAAGGCGAAGTTCGTTGATCTGCTCCTGGTATTACTCGGAATGCTCTTCCTTTATTTCGGAACGAAGTAAAAGTTCTATGCCAGCACGCCCTGAAAGGGCAGAAGCTCCTAGCCCAGGGCAACACCCTGGGTATAAGGTATATATAGAAAGTCGCCCTTCTTGATGTTGAATGCCTTATACCATGAATCCACCATTGGGAGGGCACCGTTCACACGAGCCTCGTTTGGTGAGTGAACATCCACGGTCATCAGATACTGCAGGTACTCAGGACGGGCATTGCCTGCCCATACACGTGCCCATGCCAGGAAGAAGCGCTGCTCTGGAGTAAATTCATCCTTCACACCCAACTTCTCTGTCTTCATCACATTCTGAAGTGCACGGAAAGCAATGTTCAAACCACCATTGTCACCGATGTTCTCACCCAAGGTCATCTGGCCGTTTACCTTCTTGCCAGCCAACTCAATCTGGTTGAAATGGTCAACCAGGATCTTGGTGCGAGACTCGAAGTTCTTCTTGTCAGCAGCAGTCCACCAGTTGTTCTGGTTTCCAGTCTTGTCAAACTGGCTACCCTGATCGTCAAAGCCATGACTCATCTCATGACCGATTACAGCACCGATACCACCATAGTTCATCGCATCATCGGCTGTTGGGTCGAAGAATGGAGGCTGGAGAATAGCTGCAGGGAAGCAGATCTCGTTGGTAGTTGGGTTATAATAAGCATTGATAGTCTGAGGAGTCATTCCCCACTCTGTCTTATCTACCGGCTTGTTCACCTTGCGGGCGATTTCATCCTTGGTAAAGAACTCAGAGATATTTGCCATATTCTCGTAGAGAGAAAGGCTGTCATCTACCTGCAATCCGCTATAGTCCTTCCACTTGTCAGGATAGCCGATCTTGATGATGAAGTTCTCCAGCTTATCCTTAGCCTGTGCCTTGGTAGCAGCACTCATCCAGGTAGCCTCGTCGATGCGTTGTGAAAGCGCAGTCTGGAGATTGTGAACCAGGTCGAGCATACGCTTCTTGCTGCTCTCCGGGAAGTACTTCTCTACGTAAATCTTTCCGATAGCCTCGCCCAACACACCGCTCACGGTACTTACGGCACGCTTCCAGCGAGGACGGTCCTGCTGAACACCGCTCATTACCTTGCTCAACTCAAAGGATACGGCACGGAAATCATCGCTCAATACGCTGGTTGCACCAGAAATCACCTTGATCTCTGCGTATGTCTTCAGATCATCCAGAGAGGTCTCTGCGAGAATCTTCTCAACCTCGTGGATTGGTTCAGGCTGACCCACGCAAATTTCCTTGAAAGCTGGGAAACCGGATGCCAGGAACACATTGCCCCAGTCGATGCCAGGATAATCGAGCACGAGCTGGTTGTAGGTCATCTTGTGATAGTTCTTGTCGATGTCGCGGAGCTGTACCTGGCTATAGCTTGCCTTAGCGATGCGGGTCTCGATAGCCATCACAGCCTCCATCTTCTTCTGGGCGGTAGCCTCGTCGTTGCCTACCATCTGGAAGAGCTTCTTCATATAAGCCTTGTATGCATCACGAATCTTCTTGGTCTGCTCGTCATCGTTTACATAGTAATCGCGTACACCAAGACCAAGACCGCTCTGGTCTACCTCAACGAGGTTGTTGGCGGCATCACGAAGGTCGGCGCCCACACCGATGCCATACATCATGGTACCCTCGCCACGGAAATCGAGCTGAGCGGTAACGAGCTGATACTCTCTGCGGTCCTTGATGGCTGCAATGCGGTCGAGAGTTGGCTTGATAGGTGCCCATCCCTCCTTGTTCAGGCGAACGCTGTCCATACGGAGGTTGTAGAGCGACCCGATCTTCTGTCCGAGTGAACCCTTCTGCTGTGGCTTGGAAGCATATTCAAGGATGATGTCCTGGATGCGCTTCTGGTTCTGCTCAAAGAGATCGGTGAAAGCACCATTGTCGGTATGCTCGGCATCGAGTGGATGATTCTTCATCCAGTTGCCTGCGGCATAGCGATAGAAATCATTACCCGGCTTGATGGTCAAGTCCATGTTGGTCTTGTCAATACCGGAGCCCAACTTCTCCTGCTGGGCAAAAGCAGTTGTTGCACTGAGCAACAATGCTGCGAATAATACTTTTGTTCTCATTATTGTTTGTATTTAACTGTTTCTTTTTTTATAAGGGCGAGACCTGCAAATGTCAGGGCGCCATTCAGCATCAGAAGCTCATAGCCGAACTTATAGCCCACATACTGCGAGGTAAGGGTATCGATGGCGAAGCAGATGAGCGGACTGGCGATGCAGACCCATGGCGACCAGCGGTCGTTTACCTGACGCCTGGTGAGCAGACTGAAGGCAAACAAACCCAACAGCGGACCGTAAGTATAAGAGCAGAGGATGTAGATGGCATCTATCACGCTCGTAGAATTAATCGCCTTGAAAGCAATGATGAAGAGCATGAAGACGAAAGCCACCAGCAGATGCATACGCTTGCGGAGCTTCATATCCTCTTTCCTGCCCAATATATCCACACAGAGACTCGTAGTAATGGCGGTCAAAGCAGAATCGGCACTGGAGAAACTTGCCGCCACAATGCCGATGGTGAACAGTACCACCACCAGGTTTCCCATCGCCCCCGAAGCCGCAAACATCGGCAACAGATCATCAGGAGCATCAGGCAAAGCCACTCCCTGTTTCTGAGCCAGCATCATCAGCAACACACCCAGACTCAGGAAAAGCAGATTGGCAGGCACAAAGGCAAAACCATAGCTGCAAACATCCTTCTGGGCCTCACGGAGCGACTTACAGGTAAGATTCTTCTGCATCATGTCCTGATCAAGACCGGTCATCACAATCACTACAAAGACACCGCTGAGGAACTGTTTCCAGAAATTCTGTTTCGACATCCAGTCATCAAAGACAAAAATACGAGAATGACTGTCGTGAGCAATCGCAGTGATCGCTTCGGAAGGAGTCATGCCCAACGCCGACATCACCTGACAGATAATGAGGATGAGCGCAGCAAACATACAGAGCGTCTGAAAGGTATCCGTCCACACCAGCGTCTTGATGCCACCCTTGCGCGTATAAAGCCAGATAAGCAGTACCATGACAGGAACCGTGACCCAGAACGGAACACCAATTCCATCGAGCACGAAACGCTGCAAGAGGATACAGACGACAAAGAAACGGACCGCCGCACCCGTCATCTTGGACAAGAGGAAGAACGAAGCTCCAGTCTTATACGAACGTTCCCCCAACCGCTGCTGCAGATAACCGTAAATCGTAGTGAGATTATACCGGTAATAGATAGGAAGCAAAAGAAAGGCAACCAGGAAATAACCCAGGATAAAACCGATGCACATCTGAAGGTAGGTCATATCCGTTCTCATCACCATGCCCGGCACACTGACGAAAGTGATGCCCGAAATAGACGCACCCACCATACCGAAAGCAACCATATACCAAGGCGAACGGCGGTTGGCACGATAGAAAGTTTCATTACTTGCCATTTTACGGGCAGTAAGATGACTGAAGAGCAGCAGCACACAGAAGTATGCCAGAACTGTGATAACGATAGCCATATTCTCTTAGATTAATATAAAAAACAAAAAACCTCCGAGATCACTCTCGAAGGTTTCTGCGGTGCGTACGAGACTCGAACTCGTGACCTCCTGCGTGACAGGCAGGCATTCTAACCAACTGAACTAACGCACCAATCATGAAATCAAATTGAATGGCTTAGCGCTCATTTTTCATTTGCGAGTGCAAAGGTACTACTTTTTTTTGGTTCTACCAAATTTTTATGCAACTTTTTTACAGAAAATATTGAAAAAACATCGCATCCTCATATCCAACTGGGCCACAAAGCCATTGTTTCAGGACATTATTCCCCTCAAATCCAACAGATTGCAGCATTTTAGCCGCTTTTTGGTTTCTGATACCTACAATAGCATAAATCTGCTGAAGATGAAGTACATTGCGAGCATATTGCAACAAGCGTGACACAGAAGCCTTCGCATAACCCTGCCCCTGAAACTCCTTTTTGATGACAATTCCGAGTTCGGCACGGTGATGACGGGGATCAAAATCTGTAAGATCCAGGATGCCCACCTGCTCATTCTGCTCATTCTCTACTATCAGGCGCACCTGATTGTCTACATAAATATCTGCCGAAGCACTGGTTATATAGTCGAGCAGCACCCGGCGCGAATATGGAACATTGGAAACACCCAGTTCCCAAAGCCGATCATCATTCTCTATCTGATAGAGAAAATCAAGATCTTCCAACTCTAAAGCACGTAATCGAATATTCGGTTCTTTCATAAACTTCACTTATTAATAATGTACGCGCGTACCTTATAATATAGAAATAAATCTATCCTTATAAATAACCAAATTCATCCTTATCCATCACCTCCCTATCCGTAATCACCTTACCGATGTCCTTCGTATAGGTAGCCAGTTTGATATTCTCGTCAGACCGCTGCGCAAGCTGATGCAGCATCTCTTCATAGCTCATCTCGTCAGCATCAAACAATACCTGGTTTGACAGGTCGACATGAGAAGGAGAAAAGAATCCCAGACTCTTTCTGATTCTCGCAGTCATCATCTGCGTAAAAGCTACAGAGGCACGGGCATAGATGGCAAATTTGATAGGAATACTCAAGAGATGCGACATGCCCGAATAATGTTTACGGAAGAAGATAAGCATCGCCTCGTAAAACACATGAACATAGCGGAAGCTCGACTTCTGAGTACTTTCACCTTTGTAATGCAGGATATCTACAGGCAGATAATAGTTCTGATAACCACCCTTCAAGATACGGTAAGAAAGATCAATATCCTCGCCATACATGAAGAAATCCTCATCCAGCAACCCCACCTTCAGCAAGGCTTCACGACGAATCATACAGAAAGCACCGCTCACAACCTCTATCTTTGCCGGCTTATCCCATGGAAGATAACCCATGTAATAATGACCGAAACTGCGATGCTGAGGAAACCGGCTGCACAACCCCATCATCTTATAGAAAGCTACCATCGGAGAAGGCAATCCTCTCCTACTCTCAGGAGCCGGTTTGCCATTGGCTCCCAACATCCTTACACCCAGTGCACCGGCATCAGGATGAGAACGCATAAAACTGACAGCATCCTTGAGAACATGCTCACCGATAATGGTATCCGGATTCAACAAAAGAACCAGATCACTCTCGCTCTTGCGGATAGCAAGATTGTTGGCACGGGCAAATCCGTTATTATGCGTACAGGCTACAACATGGAGATTAGGATATCGGGATGCCGGGAAACACCATTCGAGATATTCCACCGTTCCATCCTGAGAATGATTATCAACCACGATAATCTCTGCCGTATCGCCACTTGCATCACCCTGCTGCCCACACTCCAACACGCCGATAGCTTTCTCTACCGAACGCAGACACTGGGCAAGATAGTACTTCACATTATAGCTTACTATGACAACACTGAGTTTCATATCGAATAGCAAATATTAGATACTGAGAGTTTAACCTTCCGCCTCTGTTGTTTCGTCCTCACATCTTCCGACAGAAGGATAAACAAAGAAGAGACAGAGAAAAAGGATGATAGCCATATATCCGAAAGCAGGCGCCATCGTCTGATAATACATAAACGTATTGATCAGCATTGGCAAGCAGAGCATATTCAGACGGGCAGTGCCCAGAGGAAGAAGTGCATCTCCCTTACGGGTTACCAACTGACGGTGAATAGCCTTGAAACTGAAAAGTTTGAGCGCCAAAGGAATAACGGCAATGGTAAGAAACTCCATCGCTACGGTTATCACATAGACCAACGTGACATCCCCTGCCAGATTAGTAGGTTCCAGAATTTCTGTCTCATAGAGCAAGACCAGCAGGAATCCTACCAACAGGACAAAGAGGAAATTGGTCATCAATATTCGTTGTACTTGTTTGATTTTCATTTTGTTGTCTTTTGTTATTGTCCAAATGGAGTTCTGTTCAGAATACTCCGTCCGAGGGTAACCTCATCTGTATACTCCAATTCATCACCCACCGAGATACCACGGGCGATAACAGAGAGTTTAACAGGATAATCAGCAAGTTTACGGGAGATATAGAAGTTGGTAGTATCACCCTCCATCGTACTGCTGAGAGCAAAAATCACCTCCTTCACCCCACCTTCAGCCACTCGCTGAACCAGCGATTCTATCTCTATATCCGAAGGACCTATACCATCCATCGGCGAAATGATGCCGCCCAAGACATGATAGAGTCCGTGAAACTGCTGCGTGTTTTCTATCGCCAGTACATCCTGCACATTCTCGACAACACAGATGGTAGAAGCATCACGCCGGGAATCAGAACAGATCGGACAGACATCAGTATCGCTGATATTATGACAAACTCTGCAGTATTTCACTTCACGCCGCATCCTGGAAATGGTATCAGCAAAGAGTTCCACATCCTCACTCTTACGCTTGAGCATAAAAAGTACAAGGCGCAAAGCTGTTTTGCGCCCTATACCTGGCAATTTAGAAAACTCCGCCACTGCCTTTTCCAACAAAGTCGAAGAAAACTGTTGTTGCATCTTAGCAGTTTAGAGATAAATACCAATACCCAGTTTCAAACCTACGGTAGAATAATCTACATGCTTCTTGAAACTCTGATCGTAGTAGATCGCTGGCTCGAGGGTAACCGACTTGCCGAGGAAGAAAGCATAACCTACCTCTACCCCTGGCATGAAATCATTATAACCTCCGGAATGAGCCAACTTTACGCCGCCACCCAGATACAGACCATTCTGCTCGATATAATAACGTGCCTGGGCACCGACAGAGAAATAATCCTTCACGCCTTCAAGACCAGAATGATTATATTCTACCTGCCCCAACAGCATCCAGTCGTCTTCTACGAAGTATCCAGCCTTAGCCTGAATACCGAGATTGAGGTCCTGAGAGCCATTATAACTCAAGTTTAAGCCCGTCATCGACGCACCTATATACTGTTTTCCACTTTCAAACTGAGCATGGGCAGCTGTCGAAACGACAAGTGCCAATGCTGCAATAGCTAATTTTTTCATTCGTATCATATAAATTTACGTATATTGATTAATACTTATATATAAATCTATTGTTTCTTCTGATAACTGCGATACCAACCCAGGAACCAAACCAAGGCTATCACCAGAATGATGACACTGCCCGTATAAGCCAGGCTCTCACCCAAAGCCAAAGCTGTTGGCGAAATGAGCAGGAAGGTTGAACATATCACGGTCATAAACAAGGCAGGAACCAGCGTCATCACAAAAGGCTTCTTCTGCTGTACCAGATAAACCGTCAATGTCCAGAGAGTGAACACAGAAAGCGTCTGGTTAGCCCAGCCGAAATACTGCCAGATGATATTGAAGCCATCAGGATTCTCCATCTGCCAAACCAGAATGCCCACCGTAAGAGCAAACAACGGAACGCAGATATAAAGACGCTTGCGCATAGAGCGCTGCTCCAAACCGATAAACTCGGCGATAATCAGACGGGCACTTCTCAAAGCCGTATCGCCACTGGTAATAGGCGCTGCAACAACACCCAACAGAGCCAGGATTCCACCAGCCACACCCAACCAGCTGGAACATACTATCTTCACAACGGTAGGCGCATCGAAGTTCTGGATAAGCGACTTGCCGCCATCAAACTGAGCGATAAACTGCTGAGCCACCTCTGGACTTACGCATTCACGCCATCCACCATAGTAGAAGAAATACATGGAAACCGTAGCCCATATCAAGGCAACAACACCTTCTGTAATCATGGCTCCATAGAAAATAGGGCGTCCCATCTTCTCATTCTTCATGCATCGGGCCATGAGCGGACTCTGCGTAGCATGGAAACCACTGATGGCACCACAGGCTATCGTGATAAAGAGGCAAGGGAAAACCGGACTCTTCTGTACAAAAGACTCCGTTCCCAACCAAGCCGGATTCTCATTGAGATTGCAACTCTGCAAATTGCTCCAGAGTTCAGGCAATGAAGGCCACTTCACAAAGAGACCTATCATCAGAGCACCCGCCATAAAGAGAAGCGAGAAGGCAAAGAGCGGATAAACCTTACCGATAATCTTATCGATAGGCAGTAATGTAGCAATGACGTAATAAACGAAAATCACCACAATCCAAAACATCTGGCTGCCCCAGAATGCATCCGTATTGCAAATGCCACTCATAATGATAGCCGGACTGTATACAAACACAGCTCCCACCATCATCAGCAAAAGTACCGAAAAGACCAACATCACTTTCTTGGTGCGTCCACCCAAATACTTACCTACCAATTCCGGCAAACCAGCTCCACCGTTACGGATACTGAGCATACCGCTCATGTAATCATGCATGGCTCCTGCGAAGATACACCCGAAGATAATCCACAGATAAGCCACCGGTCCGTACCAGGCACCCATAATAGCACCGAAGATAGGACCCGTTCCTGCAATGTTGAGGAACTGAATCATGAAGATTTTCCAACTAGGCAGTACCATAAAGTCGACCCCATCGGCTTTGGTCACTGCAGGCGTAGGGCGGTCATCAGGACCGAACACATGCGCCACAAACTTTCCATAAAGAAGGTAACCCAATACAAGGGCGACCAAACTAATAACGAAACTGACCATTTTTCTTTTATTGCTTAAAATTTTCTCTCTTTTCGGTGCAAAATGCACTTTATTTTAATATTTCAACCGCAAAAGTAATATTTTTATTTGAAATAAAAAAAAATATTGGTATCTTTGTTGCCAAATTGTAAGATTATGAAGAGATTTAAGATATTTTTTATCGTTTTATGCTCTGTTTTGGCCGCAAAAGCCCAGAGTATCGTGTTCAATAACCAGGTGCCGAAACATGAAGTAAGAGCTGTATGGCTGACAACCATAGGAGGTATCGACTGGCCACACTCTTATGCCCAGTCTTCTTATTCTGCCGAAAAGCAGAAAAAGGAACTGACGGATATACTGGACCGGTTACAGCAGGCTAAAATCAACACCGTACTGATACAGACCCGCGTAAGAGGTACCATGATTTATCCGTCGGCATACGAACCTTGGGATGGATGTCTGTCAGGATTTCCGGGCAGAAGTCCGGGCTATGATGCCCTGCAGTTTGCCATCGACGAATGCCATAAGCGCGGTATGGAACTGCATGCCTGGGTGGTAACCATCCCTGTAGGAAAATGGAACGCACTCGGCTGCAAAACCCTCCGACAGAAGATGCCGAAACTCATCAAGAAGATTGGAGCCGACGGATACATGGATCCGGAAAACAGTCGGACTGGTGATTATCTGGCAAACATCTGCAGGGAAATTACACATAAATATAATGTAGACGGTATTCACCTCGACTACATCCGTTACCCTGAAGCCTGGAACATCAAAGTGAGCCGGGAACAGGGACGCCGGTATATCACCAACATCGTAAGAAAGATTCACGATGCAGTGAAGGCTGAAAAACCTTGGGTAAAAATGAGCTGCTCACCTGTAGGAAAGTATGATGACCTGAGCAGATACCGGAGCTTTGGCTGGAATGCATACACGAAGGTCTGCCAGGATGCACAGGGCTGGCTCAAGAGCGGTCTGATGGACGAGCTCTTCCCTATGATGTATTTCAAGAACGAACACTTCTATCCGTTTGCCATCGACTGGCAGGAACAGAGCCATGGCAAGATTGTGGTTCCAGGACTGGGCATCTACTTTCTCGATCCGAAAGAAGGAAAGTGGAACATCAATGACGTGACGGCAGAAATGTATCACATCCGAAATCTCGGAATGGGATATGCATTCTTCAGAAACAAGTTCCTTCTGGACAACAAACAGGGTATCCTCGACTTTACCCAACGTTTCAATCCATACCCTTCATTGGTTCCGCCGATGACTTGGGCAAGCAAGAACCAACCGGAACAGCCACAGCAATTATCGGTAATCACCACCGATAACAAGGTATCAGTTTCCTGGAGCAATCCTTCAAACTATACGGATAGCACTAAAATCGCAACCCCTTATATATATAATAATGTATACACGAGCAAGAAATATCCGGTTGACATCACCAATGCACGCAACCTGGTTGCCGCACGAATCATAGGAAATTCGTTCAAAATAGAAAATCCTGATGCAAAACGTCTGTTTGTTGCCGTAACTTCAATGGACGGATATGGCATCGAAAGTCTGCCTACCCAAGAAAAAGAGGAAGAGAATCCACTTTTTGCCAAAAACACAGGAGCTGCGAAATTACTCGAATGTGACGGAAAGAAGGTATATCTTGCAGAAACCACAAAAAATCTCATTTTTGACGTTCTGATGGTAGAAACCCTGCAAGGATGCGATATTCTGTACCTCCATGCAAAAGATAACACGCTAGATGTTAGAAACTTAAAGGAGGGTACATACCGCGTGATAAGCATCAATAAGAAGGGGTATAGACATACATTAGGAACCTTCAAGATGAAGAAAAATTGATTTTTTTCGAAAAAAGTTGCGAAAAAATTTGGTGGAATCAAAAAATAGTAGTACCTTTGCACTCGCAATTCAGAAATGAGGCTTTTAAATGTTGCACCCTTAGCTCAGTTGGTAGAGCAACTGACTCTTAATCAGTGGGTCTAGGGTTCGAATCCCTAAGGGTGTACAAAAGATAAGAATTGGCTCCGTAGCTCAACTGAATAGAGCACTTGACTACGGATCAAGAGGTTCAAGGTTTGAATCCTTGCGGAGTCACCAACAAATAGTTGCACCCTTAGCTCAGTTGGTAGAGCAACTGACTCTTAATCAGTGGGTCTAGGGTTCGAATCCCTAAGGGTGTACAAAAAGAGCCTTTCTTAACAGAAATGCTCTTTTTTGTTTTATATTTCTCCATACCATTTAATATCACCTTTAAATATCACTTTATATCTCTTTAAATATCACTATAAAAAAGTTGCAGCCATCCAAAGTTTACACCTAGACAACTGCAACCAATTTACCAATCAAAAATATCTAAAATCTTATCCCGTCATCATCATACAACTCTACTATCAACAGAAGAGCCAGTAAAGAACTGCCAGCACGGCTATCATAACAACAGCTACCATTGCTTTAATCATGCAGGTAGCCACCTTCTTTAAGACAAACAGTCCTACAACAAGGACTACCAATACCAGCGCATAATATCCAAAATCATTCATATCACATTATTATATAGTATAAACTGCCAATCTGTATTCATCACTCTATTAACGATCGTTCTTTAACGCCCTGCGGAATTCAGCCGGTATCGGAGTTTCAAATTCCATAGGCTGATGCGTTACGGGATGATAGAAACACAACACATAGGCATGCAGACACAAGCGCTGGCATGGATCATCACCATTACCATACTTAATATCACCACACACCGGATGCCCCATATCGGCTGTATGAACACGAATCTGATTCTTACGACCCGTTTCGAGTTTGAACTCCACCAGAGAATGAGCGGTGGTACGCTCTAATGTATGGAAATGGGTAACAGCATACTTGCCGCCATTATCCGTATCACTACTGTAAGTAATGTAGGCCTTGTTATCTTTCAGCCAGTTGGCAACGGTACCTTCATCTTCTTCCATCTCTCCGGAAACCAGAGCTACATATCTGCGGTCGTACACATTATGATGCCAATCATCCTCCAAAGCCAGTTCCGTCTGCTTATCTTTGGCATAAATCATCAAGCCCGAAGTATCACGGTCCAGGCGATGTACTACATGCGCCTGGCAGTTCTGGCGAGTCTTATGAAAATAATCATCAAGCACCGTTTTCACATTCAAAGTAGAATGACCGGCTGCCATACTCAAGATACCGATGTTTTTCTCAACAACAATCAGATATCTGTCTTCATAAACAATCTTAAGGTATCTGCTTTTAAATACCTCCTGATTCTTCTTTGTCTTGCTCACACTCACCTTCATACCCGGCTTCAGGGCATAATCAAACTGGGTAATGGTTTTGCCATTTACCTTGATTCCCCTACCCTGCAGAGTCTGCTTCACCTTGGTCTTGCTTGGTCCCTTCACATTCTCCATCAGCCATTCCAGCAACGGAGCAGGTTTTTCTACCTTGTAATGCTCATATTCATTTGGGTTTCCGTAGCCATAAGCATTATTGGTATGCTTATTAAAATTTCCTTTTCTATTTTGTTGTCTCATATTGTTATCGATATCATTTTCTTAACATGAAAAACACAGAATCAATGCTGCATTTTCTCCGTTTCAGCCTACAAAAGTAAGACTTTTCTGCAAAATAACAAAAAGCCACCATATTTTTAACTAAAAATTAGTAACTTTTGCCAATAAATCATTGTGTTTCAAATATTTTTTTGTAATTTTGCAGCAGAATTAAAGATATAATCAGAATAAAAGATATTTAGGAACAAATAATGATTACAGTACAAAATCTTGCGATCCAATTCGGAAAGAGAGTGCTTTACAAGGATGTAAACCTCAAGTTCACTCATGGTAATATTTATGGTATCATCGGTGCTAACGGCGCCGGAAAATCTACTTTCCTCCGCGCTATCAGCGGCGACCTTGAACCAAACAAGGGTACAGTAGAAATGGGGCCAGGCGAGCGACTTTCTGTCTTGGAACAGGACCACTTCAAATATGACGATTTCCGCGTGATGGATACCGTTCTGATGGGCCATCAGCCATTATGGGAAAACATGAAGGAGCGCGAGCGCCTCTATGCTAAGCCAGAGATGACAGAAGAAGATGGTAACCTCGCTGCTGAGCTGGAGCTCAAGTTTGCAGAAATGAATGGTTGGGAGGCAGAAAGCAATGCCGCACAACTTCTGCAGAACCTCGGCGTAAAGGAAGACCGCCACGACAAACTCGTAGGTGAACTTTCAAACACAGAGAAGGTGCGCGTGATGCTGGCAAAGGCACTCTTCGGCAACCCAGACAACCTCCTTCTCGATGAGCCTACCAACGACCTCGACCTCGACACAGTTGAGTGGTTGGAAGAATATCTCAGCAACATTGAACAGACCGTACTCGTAGTATCTCACGACCGCCACTTCCTCGATGCTGTAAGTACCCAGACCGTAGATATCGACTTCGGTAAGATTACGATGTTTGCAGGTAACTACTCTTTCTGGTACGAGAGTTCTCAGTTGGCTCTCCGCCAGGCTCAGAACCAGAAGATGAAGGCTGAAGAGAAGAAGAAGCAGTTGGAAGAATTCATCCGCCGATTCTCAGCTAACGTTGCCAAGAGTAAGCAGACTACATCCCGCAAGAAGATGCTGGAGAAGCTGAACGTTGAAGAAATCCGTCCTTCAAGCCGTAAATACCCAGGCATCATCTTCCAGATGGAGCGTGAGCCAGGTAACCAGATTCTGGAGGTAGAGGGACTGAAAGCATGCGACGAAGACGGAACAGTGCTCTTCGACAATGTAAACTTCAACATAGAAAAGGGCGAGAAGGTAGTATTCCTTTCTCACAACCCTAAGGCGATGACCGCACTCTTCGAAATCATCAACGGCAACCGAAAGGCTGACGCAGGTGACTACAAGTGGGGTGTTACTATCACAACAGCTTATCTCCCACTCGATAATACAGAATTCTTCCAGAGCGACAAGAACCTGGTAGACTGGTTGAGCCAGTATGGTCCAGGTAACGAAGTTGCCATGAAGGGCTACCTCGGAAGAATGCTCTTCAGCGGCGAAGAAGTACTGAAGAAGGTAAATGTCCTCTCCGGAGGTGAGAAGATGAGATGTATGATTGCACGCATGCAGTTGCAGAACGCCAACTGCCTGATTCTTGATACACCAACCAACCACTTGGACCTGGAGAGTATTCAGGCATTCAACAACAACCTGGTAGGTTTCAAGGGCAATATCCTCTTCTCTAGCCACGACCACGAATTCATCAACACCGTGGCAAACCGTATCATCGAGCTCACTCCATCAGGCACCATCGACAAGCTCATGTCTTATGATGAGTATATCTACGATGAAGCTATCAAGGAGCAGAAGGCTAAGATGTACGGATTCTAAACAGAAAGTTATTCTGCTGTTTTAAACAGCAACCACAAATTATCTTATAATTTAATAGTGCCAATTCGATGAGAATCGGGTTGGCACACTTTTTGTCAAGCAACCAATAATAAGAATTATCATGTTTAAAAAATTTAAGACTATGTCAAAAGAAAAAGAAATCAATATAGAGGACGGAAACGTTCAGGAGACTGTTCAGAATGAAAATAATGAGCAGACAACTCAAAATGAAAATACTGAGGAAAATCAGAATACTGACAACAAGGCAGAAGAAGGTGACAACAATACAGACGCTGCTGACAAGAAGGCAGAAGAGATTGATCCTTTAACAAAAGCACAGCAAGAGGTAGAGGAACTCAAGAAACAGTTGCTCTATAAGACAGCTGAGTTTGAGAATTACCGCAAGCGTACCCTCAAAGAGAAAGCAGAACTGATTTTGAATGGCGGTGAGAAGACTGTAGCTGCTATTCTGCCTATTCTCGACGACTTTGAGCGTGCCATCGCTGACAAGAGCGAAGACCCTAAGGCTATCAAGGAAGGAGTCCAAATGATTTTCAACAAGTTCGTAAAGACACTCGAAGGTCTTGGCGTAAAGAAGATAGAAACCAACGACAAGGATTTCGATGTAGATTTCCACGAGGCTATTGCTATGGTTCCAGGAATGGGCGATGACAAGAAGGGAAAGATCATTGACTGCGTCCAGACAGGTTATACGATGAACGACAAGGTGATTCGCCATGCCAAGGTAGCTGTAGGTCAGTAAGAAAGAAATATCAAGAATTATTTTTCAAAATCCAGAACATTCCATTAGAATTCTGCAAGAAAATTCAATATTTGAAATAAGCAAATGGCTAAGAGAGACTATTATGAGGTGCTGGGCGTAGACAAGTCGGCATCAGAAGACGAAATAAAGAAGGCGTATCGAAAGATAGCCATCAAGTATCATCCAGACCGCAACCCTGGCAACAAAGAGGCGGAAGAGAAATTCAAGGAAGCTGCCGAAGCTTACGAAGTTCTCCACGATGCCCAGAAGCGCCAGCAGTATGACCAGTTTGGTTTCGACGGCCCACAAGGCGGATTCGGCGGATTCGGCGGTGGTGCCAGCATGGACATGAACGACATCTTCTCTATGTTTGGAGATATCTTTGGTGGACACGGCGGTTTCAGCGGCTTTGGTGGCGGCGGATTCGGTGGCGGCTCACAGAAGCGGGTTTACCAGGGTGGCGACCTTCGCGTAAGAGTAAAACTGACTCTCCAAGAGGCAGCAACAGGTGTTACCAAGCGCTTCAAGATTCGCAAGGATGTAACTTGCTCTGCATGTCACGGAACAGGTTGCGAAGGGGGTGTCCAGCCAGAAACATGTCCGGAATGTCATGGAAGCGGCTATGTCTTAAAGACGGTGCGCAGCATGTTCGGCATGATGCAAACCCAGGCTGCCTGTACAAAGTGTGGCGGTGAGGGAACTATCATCAAGAACAAATGTAAGGAATGCGGTGGCGACGGAATCGTGAAGGGCGAGGAACTCGTAGAAATCAATATCCCTGCAGGTGTCGACAACGATATGGTTGTTACCGTTGAAGGAAAGGGTAACCAAGGCAAGCACAATGGTCTCTACGGAAACCTACAGGTAATGGTAAGCGTAGAAAAGAACGATGATTTCGAGCGTGTTGGTCAGGACTTATACCATAATCTTGTTCTTGACATTGCAACTGCCACTTTGGGTGGCGAGGTAGAAGTCCCTACCTTGGATGGTAAGACGAAGATCAAAATAGAACCAGGCACACAACCAGGCAAACAGATTCGTTTGCGTGGCAAAGGTATGCCGGCTATTCAGGGATATGGTTATGGCCGTGGTGATATTATCGTCAATATTACCGTTTTCATCCCTACCTCTCTGACCAAAGAAGAAAAGGATCTTGTTGTGAAATTCAAGGAATGCGATAATTTCAAAGCAGATAATGCAGAGAAGAAATCTCTCTTTGAAAGTTTCAAGAATCTCTTTAAAAAATAAACAGTAAAGAGCAATCCCCGAAGAGGGCGAACTATCTTCGAAAGAACGGTTCGCTCTTTTCGGGGATTATCTGTATATATAAAAGGTATAACATATAACATGAATTATCAAGAAACTGTTGAATATCTTTTCACCAGCACGCCGGTTTTTGAAAAGATTGGAGCCAAGGCATACAAACCTGGGCTTGATACGATGTATAAAATGGATGAACACTTCGGACATCCTCATAACCAATATAAATGTATCCACATTGCAGGAACCAACGGAAAAGGCTCATCATCCCATACCCTTGCTGCAATCCTGCAGAGCCAGGGCTATAAGGTCGGTCTGTTCACATCTCCACATCTTGTAGATTTCAGAGAACGCATTCGCGTAAATGGTGAGATGGTAAGCGAAGAGTATGTAATCGACTTTGTAGAAAACAACCGGAAATTCTTCGAACCGCTACATCCTTCGTTCTTTGAACTGACCACCATGATGGCATTTCAGTATTTTGCAGAACAAAAGGTAGACTTTGCCGTCATCGAAGTTGGATTGGGAGGAAGACTGGATAGTACCAACATTATCACTCCTATCCTATCCGTTATCACGAACATCAGTTTTGACCACACCCAATTTCTCGGGAATACACTCGGCGAGATTGCAGGCGAAAAGGCGGGTATCATCAAGCCACAGATTCCTGTCGTTATTGGCGAATGGAACGAAGAGACCCAACCTGTATTCATCAAGAAAGCCCATGAGCTGAATTCTCCTATCCATTTTTCCCAAGCTGCTGAGGCAGACATGAACTTCGAACTGAAAGGCAACTATCAGAAAAAGAACTTCTGCACCATATCCGCAGCCGTAGAATGCCTGAAGGAAGAAGGAATAGAAATCAAAGATGAAAGCATAAAGAACGGCTTCGAACATGTATGCGAGCTGACAGGCTTACGTGGCAGATGGGAAAAACTCAACGAGCACCCTCTCACCATCTGTGATACGGGACATAACCTTGCCGGATGGGAGTATCTGGAACCTCAGATTGCATCCGTCAAAGCCGATACAAAACATATTGTCTTCGGAATGGTTGACGACAAAGATGTAGAGCATGTAATGGGACTATTAGAAAAGTTGCCAAAAGAAAGCACGATTTTCTATTGGACACAGCCATCAACCAAAAGAGCGATTTCTGTAGACAAATTATACGGATACGCACAAAAGCACGGCTTGAACGGAACATGCTATCAAACTATCGCACAGGCATTTAACAAAGCAAAAGCAAACGCAAAAATAGATGATTTTATCTTTATTGGCGGATCAAGTTACGTCGTTGCCGATTTGCTATCAGAATCGTTTTAGGATTTTTTAAATCAAAAAGTTCATAAAATATTTGTAATACTCATTTTTTTTTAGTTACTTTGCAGTACATTACTTAAACCAAAGTAAGGTAACTAAAAAAAAGTGAGATATTATGAATACAGAACCAGCAAATAAGTGTGGTTTGAAAAGAGAAGATTTTCAGACCACAGTGAATGGCAAGAAGACTGATCTCTTCGTGTTAAGAAACAAGCAAGGCAACGAAGTTGCAGTGACTAACTATGGTGGAGCAGTCGTAGCCATCATGATGCCTGACAAGGATGGCAACTATGCCAACCTCATCCAAGGCCATGACAACATACAGGACGTCATCAACTCACCAGAGCCATTCTTGAGTGTGCTCATCGGTCGTTATGGCAACCGTATTAAAGAAGGCAAGTTCATACTTCACGGCAAGGAGTATCACTTGGCATGCAACGATGGTCCCAACCACCTGCATGGTGGACCTACAGGTTTCCACACCAAAGTTTGGGATGCAACCCGCATGAGTGATAGCGCTGTCGTGTTGAAATACACGAGCCCTTATGGTGAAGAAGGCTTCACTGGTGAGTTGACAGTTTGGGTAGCTTACACATTGACGGACGACAATGAGTTCGTTATCAAGTATCAGGCTACAACCAACAAGACAACCATCTGCAACCTGACACACCACGCTTTCTTCTCAATCCAGGGTATTGCTAATCCTACCCCAACAGTTGACAATATCATCTGTGAGGTGAACGCAAACTACTATCTCCCTATCGATAAGTATTCTATCCCTACAGGTGAGATTTTGAAGGTTGAGGGCACACCATTCGATTTCCGTACACCAAAGCCAATTGGTCAGGACATCAATGCAGACAACGAGCAGATCAAGAATGGTCAGGGCTATGATCACAACTATGTATTGAACAAGACAGAAGAAGGTGAGTTGAGTTTCGCTGCCCGTATAAAAGACCCTGTAAGCTGCCGTACCATGGAGGTTTATACCACAGAACCAGGTTTGCAGATGTACACAGGTAATTTCCTTGCAGGTATCTCAGGACAGTTTGGTGCAACATTCCCACGTCGCAGTGCAGTCTGCTTCGAGGCACAGAAGTTCCCAGACACTCCAAATCACACCTATTTCCCAAGTTGCAGATTAAATCCGGGTGAAACATACACCCAGAAGACAATCTATAAGTTTGGAATTGACAAATAAATCAGAATAAATCATGGAGCAGGTACTCTAAACAGCACTTGCTCCATTTTCGCGCTTGAATGACAAACCCCATCCAGCGCGACAACAATCTTAAAGAGAAGTCTTAACGTCTTTAAAGAAGAAACAACCTCTTAGAAGAAAAGAGTAGCAACCTCTTTACCATAAAAGAGAATCAATAACCTCTTCAAAAAGAGTATAAAAAGCTTTTCGCAAATAATAATAACAAATAACAATATCAACTATCAAAAAATGGAAAACCAAAGTAAAAATGGCAATATCATCGCCATTATCACGATGATGTTCCTCTACGCCATGATTTCGTTCGTAACGAATTTGGCTGCTCCTATCGGAGTTATTTGGAAGAATGTATTCGCTGACAGCGGAAGTGCTAACATGATCGGTATGTTGGGTAACGCCATGAACTTCTTGGCTTACCTCTTCATGGGTATCCCTGCAGGTAAGTTGCTCACCAAGATCGGTTACAAGAAGACCGCCCTCACCGGTATCGCTACCGGATTCGTAGGCGTGCTCATCCAGTTCCTTTCCGGTAAGTTCGGTGCCGACATCTCAGGCTTCGCTGTTTACCTCTTCGGTGCGTTCATCTCAGGTTTCGCAGTTTGTATTTTGAATACTGTTGTAAACCCAATGTTGAACCTCATCGGTGGTGGTGGTAACCGCGGTAACCAGCTGAACCTCATCGGTGGTACATTGAACAGTTTATCCGGAACTTTAACCCCAATGCTCGTAGGTGCCCTTATCGGTACTGTTACTGCTAATACCAAAATGGTAGATGTGAACCTCGTACTTTACATTGCCCTTGCCGTATTCGCAGCAGCATTCGTTATCTTGAACTTCATCCCTATCCAGGATCCAGAGATGGGTAAGACTACAGACAAGACTGTATTCGAGCATTCACCATGGGCTTTCCGCCACTTCAACCTCGGCGTTATCGCAATCTTCGTTTATGTAGGTGTTGAGGTAGGCATTCCTGGAACATTGAACTTCTACATTTCTGATACAACAGCAAATGGTGGTGGTTTCATCAATGGTACAGCCTTGGCAAATGCAGCAGCTATCGGTGGTTTCGTTGCAGGTACATACTGGCTCCTGATGCTGGTTGGTCGTCTTTGCTCCAGTTTTATTGCTGACAAGGTATCTAGCCGCATGATGATGATGATTGCCAATGGTGCAGGTATGATCTTTATCGTCCTCGCCGTACTTCTCGGCAAGTCAACAACAGTAGAAATGCCTGTATTTACAGGTACATCATTCCAGATGGTAACAGTGCCTATCGCTGCCATGTTCCTGGTACTCTGCGGTCTCTGCACATCTATCATGTGGTCTTCAATCTTCAACCTTGCTACTGAGGGTCTTGGCAAGTATACAGCCCAGGCTTCAGGTATCTTCATGATGATGGTAGTAGGTGGTGGATTGATGCCATTGGTACAGAACTTCATCGCAGACAACGCTGGCTATATGGCCAGCTACATTGTGCCTCTCATCTGTATGGCATACATGTTCTTCTATGCTGTAGCTGGTTGCAAGAACATCAACAAGGATATTCCTGTTGATTAATAACACGAAATAAATTAGCCCTAAGGCATATATAGTCTTGGGGCTAAATCATATAATCAAATCTTTAGTAACAACTCAACAAAAACTTAACTAATTATGGATATTGAAAAAGTAAGAAGCCGCTTCATCAAGCATTTCGATGGTAAAACAGGTAACATCTACATGTCACCAGGTCGTATTAACTTGATTGGTGAGCATACCGATTATAATGGGGGATTTGTTTTCCCAGGTGCAGTAGATAAGGGTATCATGGCAGAAATCCGTCCTAACGGAACAGATACCGTCATGCTCTACTCTATCGACTTGAAGGACCGTGTAGAATTCAAGGTTAATGATCCTGAAGGTCCACGCGCTTCATGGGCACGTTACATCTATGGTGTTTGCCAGGAGATGAAGGCTTTGGGCGTTGACGTAAAGGGTTTCAATGCAGCATTCTATGGTGATGTGCCTCTCGGTGCTGGTATGTCTTCTTCTGCTGCTCTTGAAAGCTGTTTTGCTTTTGCTTTGAACGACCTCTTTGGTGACAACAAGGTTTCTAAATGGGATCTCGTTCTCGCAGGCCAGGCTACTGAGCACAAGTATGTAGGTGTTAACTGCGGTATCATGGACCAGTTTGCTTCTGTTTTCGGTAAGGAAGGTAAGTTGATGCGCCTCGATTGCAACAGCCGCGAATTTGAATACTTCCCATTCGAGCCTAAGGGCTATAAACTCTGTCTGGTAAACTCTAAGGTAAAGCACGAGCTGGCAGGTTCTCCATACAACGACCGTCGCAACTCTTGCGAAAATGTTGTTAAGCACATTGCAGCAAAGCACCCAGAAGCTAAGTTCGAAACTCTCCGTGATTGCACTTGGGAACAGTTGGAAGAGGTTCGCGCTGAGGTAGGCGAAGAGGATTACAGCCGCGCTCACTTCGTATTGGGCGAGAAGGACCGCGTATTGGCAGTCTGCGATGCTCTTGAGAAGGGCGACTACGAGACAGTAGGCCAGAAGATGTACGAGACTCACCACGGCTTGAGCAAGGAATATGAGGTAAGCTGCGAGGAACTCGACTTCTTAAACGATGTTGCTAAGGAGAACGGTGTTACTGGTAGCCGTATCATGGGCGGTGGCTTCGGTGGCTGCACCATCAACCTGGTAAAGGACGATATCTACGACAAGTTCGTTGAGGACGTTACAGCTAAGTTCACAGCCAAATATGGTCATGCTCCAGAGATTTACCCTGTAATCATCTCTGAGGGTTCTCACAAGGTTTGCTAATATATACATTATATTATAATATAAGGAACTGCAGTTAGTATTTGCTAACTGCAGTTTTTTTGTCCCAAATAAGACAAAAACAGACGTTTTCATACAAATAGTGTTAAAAAGACACTTTAGAAGAAAAAAAGTTAAGGAAAACGCTTGCAGATTCGAAATAAAATTGTAATTTTACACCCAAAATGAATAGACAATAAAAAACAGCCTAAAAATGAGTACATTTAAGACCCTATTTATGGGAGTTGGTTTTGCGGCTATCGCTACCCTCTCAGCTTGTTCATCAAGCAGCAATGCAAGTCTCACACAATCTGGTTTGAATCCAGCAGATTTCGATTCAACAGTATTGGGCAAGAAGACTGAGTTAGTAACTCTCAAGAATGCAAACGGCATGGAAGTTTGCCTCACCAATTATGGTGGACGTGTCGTTTCCATTTCCGTTCCAAACAAGGACGGAAAGCCAACAGATGTGGTTCTTGGTTACGATAATATCCATCAGTATGCTGACACCCTTAACTCTCCTTCAGATTATGGTTCTTCTGTAGGACGTTATGCCAACCGTATCAAGGATGCTAAACTTTCACTTGCCGGTTCAACATACCAGTTGAAGGCAAATGATAATGGCAACTGCCTGCATGGTGGTGGTGCTACAGGATGGTTGAACCAGGTTTACGACATTACAGAGAAGAACGACTCATCCGTTACCTTCACTATCAATGCGAAGGATGGCGAGAATGGTTTCCCTGGCAACGTAACAGCAACAGCTAAATATACAGTCAAGAGTGACAACACACTCGACATCGAGTTTGGCGCTACAACAGACAAAGAGACCGTTGTCAATATGACCAACCACAGTTACTTCAACTTGAATGGCGATCCATCTAAGGAAGGTTTCGATCAGGTAATGTACATCAATGCAGATAAGTTCACTCCTGCAGATTCACTTTACATCCCAACTGGTGAAATCAAGAGTGTCGAGGGAACCCCTATGGATTTCCGTAAACCTGCAGAAATCGGCAAGAAGGTTGATTATAACTTTGATCAGATTAAGAATGCCACAGGTTACGACCACAACTGGTGTTTGAACACATATAAGAATGGTAAGGGCGATGACAAAACAGTTTGCGCGAGCCTCTACTCACCAAAGAGCGGTATCCTTCTTGAAGTATTTACCAACGAGCCAGGAATTCAGGTTTACACCGGTAACTTCCAAGGCACAGGTATTGCCTGCAAGCATGGCATCAAGTATCCTAAACACGTAAGCGTTTGCTTCGAGAGCCAGAAATATCCTGATTCTCCAACCAAGATTGCTCAGGGTGTAAAGGATTGGACAGATGCCACATTGAAGCCAGGAGAGAAATACTATTCTCACCTCGCTTACAAATTCAGCGTTAAAAAGTAAGCGTAAGTTAGTTTAAAAGTTAGCGAACCGGCGGATAAAGTCCGCCGGAACAGCTAACATCCAACAAGAAGTTTTCGCAATGACAAAAAACGAAATGTGCTGGATAAGAAACTAACATAATAAGCATCCAATAAAAGAAAAGAATAAACAAATAATAATAAACAAACAATCTTATAGTAATTATGAATTGGAATTCAACAGAATTCGTATGGCTTGATTGGGCTATACTCGCCATTGGTGTTATCGGCGTAATTTGGGCTGTCTGGCACGCAATCATGAAAGACAGAAAGGCTCAGAAAGGTGAAGACTCTTCTGCCTACCTCTTCGGTAAGGGTGAGCCATGGTATGTAATCGGTATGGCTATTTTTGCTGCCAACATTGGTTCTGAGCACCTCGTTGGTTTGGCTGGTACAGGTGCCAAGAGTGGTGTCGGTATGGCACACTGGGAGATGCAGGGCTGGATGATCCTCATCTTGGGTTGGCTGTTCGTACCTTTCTACCAGTTGCTCATCAACAAGATGGGTAAAATCATCACCATGCCAGACTTCCTGAAGTTCCGCTATACCCAGCGCACAGGTTCATGGCTCTCTATCATCACCCTCGTAGCTTACATCCTTACTAAGGTGAGTGTTACAGCCCTTACAGGTGGTATCTTCTTCGAATATCTTTGGGGCTTGAACTTCTGGGCTGGTGCTATCGGTCTGATTATCCTCACCACCATCTTCACCGTATTCGGTGGTATGAAGGGTGTGATGACATTGTCAACTATCCAGACTCCTATCCTCGTCATCGGTTCTTTCCTCGTACTCTTCCTCGGTCTCTCTACCCTCGGCGGTGGCAGCATCTCTGCCGGTTGGGCCGACATGATGGATTACTGCGGCAAGCTGAACAATGGTTATGGTACAACTCACATGTTCCACTGGGAGGCAGGTGACTCTATGTATCAGGATTATCCTGGTTTCGTAGTATTCATCGGTGCAACCATCATCGGTTTCTGGTACTGGTGTACTGACCAGCACATCGTTCAGCGTGTACTCGGTCAGGTTCCTGGCGAGAGCAACGTAGAGGTTATGAAGCGTGCCCGCCGCGGTACTATCGCAGCCGGTTTCTTCAAGGTACTCCCTTGCTTCATGTTCCTCATCCCAGGTATGATTGCAGCAGCCTTGGCTCAGAAGGGTGCTATCCAGATGAACGAGACTGATGCAGCCTTCGCCATCATGGTAAAGACCGTTCTTCCTGCAGGTATCAAAGGTATTGTAACCATCGGTTTCATCTGCGCACTCGTTGCTTCATTGGCAGCATTCTTCAATAGCTGTGCTACCCTCTTCACCGAGGACTTCTACAAGCCATTGAAGAAGGGCATGTCTGAGGCTCACTACGTACTCGTTGGCCGTATCGCTACCGTTGTAGTTGTAGTTCTTGGTTTCGCATGGTTGCCAATCATGATGAAGATGGATACTTTGTACAACTATCTCCAGGGTATCCAGTCACTCCTGGCTCCAGCCATGGTAGCCGTATTTGCAATGGGTATCTTCTTTAAGAAGATTACTCCAAAGGCAGGTGAATACACCATGATTACAGGTTTCCTCATCGGTATGCTCCGCCTCGTTACCAACGTCATTACTGACACAGGTAAGGCTACAATGGATGGTGCATTCTGGGATTACACCGCATGGTTCTGGCAGACCAACTGGCTCGTATTCGAGTGCTGGTTGCTCGTATTCCTCATCATCTTCATGGTAGTAGTAAGCTGCTTCACTCCAGCTCCAAGCAAGGAGCAGGTAGAGGCAATCACCTTCACATCAGACTTCAAGAAGTCTATCCGTGAGAGTTGGAGTGCCTTCGATATTATCGGTACCCTCGTAGTAATCGGCCTCTGCGCAGCATTCTACGCATACTTCTGGTAAAATATTATTCACGTCAGGAGTAAGAAGTGAGGAGTCTGGAATTTTCTCAAAGATCAGACAAAACTGTTTCCGTTGAAAAAATCCGCGATCCTTTCTTCTCCTTCTTACTCCTTGATTTTCCTCTCGAACCTGCTCTATGAAGAGCAAGCAAAAGAACACAACAATACATACATTGAATCATTACATCAAAACAGCAGAAAGGCCATGACCCAGTTTTATAATGAATACTCCAAAGTATTTGTATCCGTCGATTGTATTATTTTCGGTTTCGACGGTAGTAACCTCCAGGTACTGATAGGCAAACGCAAGATGGACCCGGGAAGAGGCGAATGGTCACTCTATGGTGGTTTCGTTGGCGCAACAGAAAATCTCGAAGATGCTGCTAACAGAGTCATCCTGGAACTTACTGGAATGAAAAACCTCTATATAAGACAAGTAGGAGCTTTCGGCCGCATCGACCGTGACCCAGGTGAGCGAGTTATCTCTATCGCCTATTGCACTCTCATCAATGTGAAAGACTATGATGACAGCCTCCGTGTAGAACACGGATTGGAATGGGTTAGTCTGAACGAACTTCCAGAACTTTACTCAGACCACAAACTCATGATCCGCAACGCTATCGCACAGATACGCCGCCGCATCAATCATGAGCCATTAAGCTTCAAACTCCTCCCAGACCTCTTTACGCTGACACAGCTTCAGCATGTATTCGAGGCAGTAATAGGCGAAGAGATTGATAAGCGCAACTTCCGCAAACGCGTGAAGGATATCGACTTCATCGAGAAAACAGAACTCATCGATAAAGTCAACTCGAAACGAGGCGCCGCCCTCTACCGCTTCAACAAGAAAGCATACGAGGAAGACCCATCGTTCAACTTGAAATAGAATAAACAACTTAAAACAAAAGATATTATGTTAGAAGAATTAAAAGAAAAAGTGTTCAAGGCAAACCTTGATCTCGTTAAGCACAACCTCGTGCTCTTTACATGGGGTAATGTGAGTGGTATCGACCGCGAGAAAGGTCTGGTTGTCATCAAACCATCAGGCGTCGATTATGACACCATGAAGGCTAGCGATATGGTAGTGGTAGACTTGGAAACAGGTAAGGTAGTAGAAGGCGATCTGAATCCATCATCTGATACACCAACTCACCTGGTTCTCTACCGCGCATTCCCAGAGTTGGGTGGCGTAGTTCATACTCACTCTACTTATGCTACCGCTTGGGCACAGGCTGGCTTGGACATCCCTAATATTGGAACAACTCATGCTGATTACTTCCACGATTGCATCCCTTGTACTGATGCGATGACAGAAGATATGATGGCAGAATATGAGCACAACACAGGTGTTGTCATCGTTGACCGTTTCAAGAAAGATAACATCAACCCAGTTCATACTCCTGGCGTATTGGTTAAGAACCATGGTCCTTTTACATGGGGTAAGGATGCTGACCAGGCTGTTTATCACGCAGTAGTAGCTGAACAGGTGGCAAAGATGGCTTTCATCTCATTCTCTGTGAATCCAAATACCACCATGAACCCATTACTCGTAGAGAAGCACTTCAACCGCAAGCACGGTCCTAACGCTTACTACGGACAGAAAAAGCACTAATTAAAGGGTGTTTCAAATAAAGATATTGAATCACATTAACAATAACAATTAATACAACAAACAATCATGATTAAAGCATTTGAAAATTTAGAGGTATGGTTTGTAACTGGTGCACAGCTTCTTTACGGAGGCGAAACAGTTAAGATAGTTGATGGTCACTCAAAGGACATGGTAGATGGTCTGAACAACAGTGGCATCATCCCAATCAAGGTAGTTTACAAGGGCACAGCTAACTCTTCTGCAGAAGTAGAAGCTGTCATGAAGGCTGCCAACAACGATGAGAAGTGCGTAGGTATCATCACATGGATGCACACCTTCTCTCCAGCTAAGATGTGGATCAAGGGCTTGCAGGCTCTCGAGAAGCCTCTCCTCCACTTCCACACTCAGTACAATGCAGAACTCCCTTGGGATTCTATCGATATGGATTTCATGAACCTCAACCAGTCTGCTCACGGCGACATCGAGTTCGGTCACATCTGCACCCGTATGCGCATCCCTAGAAAGGTAGTTGTAGGTTACTGGAAGAGCGAAGAGGCTCAGAAGCAGATTGCAACATGGGCTCGCGTAGCTGCAGGTGTTGCTGATGCTCACAACGTACGCTGCTTGATGTTCGGTATGAACATGAACAACGTTGCCGTAACAGATGGCGACCGTGTAGAGTTCGAACAGCGCTTGGGTTACCATGTAGATTACTACCCAGTATCTTCACTCATGGAGTACTACAAGAAGGTAACTGATGCAGAAGCTGATGCTCTCGTTGAGGAGTACAAGAAGGAGTACACCATCAAGATCGATGAGTCTGGCGAGGAAGTATATTGGGAGAAGGTGAAGAACGCAGCCAAGGCAGAGATCGCTCTCCGTCGCGTATTGAAGGATGAGAACGCAGTAGCATTCACAACTAACTTCGATGACCTCGGCGATGCTGACATTGACGATCCAAACTTCTGCGGTTTCGACCAGATTCCTGGTTTGGCTTCACAGCGCCTGATGGCAGAGGGTTATGGTTTCGGTGCTGAGGGTGACTGGAAGACAGCTTGCCTCTACCGCACACTCTGGGTAATGAACCAGGGCTTGGAGAAGGGTTGTTCATTCCTTGAGGACTACACACTCAACTTCGCTGCCGACCGCACATCTAGCCTCCAGAGCCACATGCTCGAGGTATGCCCATTGATCGCAACAGACAAGCCAAAGCTCGAGGTTCACTTCCTCGGCATCGGTATCCGCAAGCAGCAGACTGCCCGTTTGGTATTCACATCTAAGACAGGTAAGGGTGTTAAGGCAACTGTAGTTGACCTCGGCAACCGTTTCCGTCTCATCGCAAGTGAGGTAGAGTGCATCGAGCCAAAGGCAATGCCTAAGCTCCCTGTAGCTTCAGCTCTCTGGGTTCCACAGCCAACCTTCGAGATTGGTGCAGGTGCTTGGATCCTCGCTGGTGGTACTCACCACAGTGCATTCTCTTACGATATCACTGCTGAGTACTGGGAAGACTTCTGCGAGATTCTCGGTATTGAGTTCGTCAACATCGACAAGAACACAACTATCAGCAGCTTCAAGCAGCAGCTCCGCAACAACGAGATTTACTACATGCTCAACAAGGCGTTGAGATAATTTAAGTGAAAAGTGAAGAACGAAGAGTGAAGAATTCCATTGCTTTTCTCTTTGTTCCTTACATTAAAGAAAGAATCAATAATGAGCGCAAAAACTATTATAGAATCAGGTAAGGCCATTCTCGGTATCGAGTTTGGCTCTACCAGAATCAAGGCTGTCTTGATTGACACCGACAACAACCCTATCGCACAGGGTAGCTTTGAGTGGGAAAACCAGTTGGTTGATGGTCTCTGGACTTACAGCATCGACACAATCTGGAAAGGTTTGCAGGATTGTTATGCCGACCTCCGCAAGAACGTGAAGGCTGAGTACGACTGCGAAATCAAGCAGTTGGCTGCCATCGGTATTTCTGCAATGATGCACGGCTACATGGCTTTCGGTAAGGATGAGAACATTCTCGTTCCTTTCCGCACATGGCGTAACACCAATACAGCCAAGGCTGCAGCTGAACTTTCAGAGCTCTTCCACTTCAACATCCCATTGCGTTGGAGTATCTCTCACGTATATCAGGCTATCCTGAATGGTGAGGACCACATCAACAAGATTGACTTCCTTACCACTCTCGCCGGTTATATCCACTGGCAGCTCACAGGCAAGAAGGTTTTGGGCGTAGGCGATGCATCAGGTATGCTCCCTATCGACTCTAACACCAACAACTACGATGCAGAGATGGTAGCTAAGTTCGATAAGCTCATCGAGCCTAAGAACCTGGGCTGGAAGATTCTCGACATTCTCCCTGAGGTACTGAACGCAGGCGAAGATGCTGGCGTATTGACCGAGGAAGGTGCAAAGAAGCTCGACCCATCAGGCACACTCCAGGCTGGTACTCCTCTCTGCCCTCCAGAGGGTGATGCAGGTACAGGTATGGTAGCTACCAACGCTGTTCGTCAGCGCACTGGTAACGTCAGTGCAGGTACTTCTTCTTTCTCTATGATCGTGTTAGAGAAAGCCTTGAGCAAACCTTACGAAGTCATTGATATGGTGACTACTCCAGACGGAAGCCCTGTAGCAATGGTTCACTGCAACAACTGTACTTCCGACCTCAACGCATGGGTAGGTTTGTTCAAGCAATATCAGGAGTTGCTCGGTGTTCCAGTAGATATGAACGAGGTATTCGGCAAGCTCTACAACCACGCTCTTGAAGGCGATGCTGATTGCGGAGGATTGATTGCTTACAACTATATCTCTGGTGAGCCTGTAACAGGTCTTGCAGAAGGTCGCCCTATGTTCGTACGTTCTGCCAACGACCACTTCAACCTTGCCAACTTCATGCGTGCCAACCTCTATGCTTCAGTAGCTGTACTGAAGATTGGTAACGATGTATTGTTCAAGGACGAGAAGGTACAGGTAGATCGCATCACAGGTCATGGCGGTTTGTTCAAGACCAAGGGTGTAGGTCAGCGCATCCTCGCTGCAGCCATTAACTCCCCTATCTCTGTCATGGAGACAGCAGGCGAAGGTGGTGCATGGGGTATCGCCCTGCTCGCAGGTTATCTCGTTAACAACGAAGAGAAGTTGAGCCTGGCAGATTATCTCGACAAGAAGGTATTTGCAGGCAATACTGGTGTAGAGATTGCACCTACTGCCGAAGATGTAGCCGGTTTTGATAAATATATCGAAACCTACAAGACTGGTCTTGCCATCGAAAAGGCAGCAGTTGAGAACAAAAAGTAAATAAACGATAAATACGTTTGTGGGGATTCTACCTCCACAAACGTATTATACTTAAAATCGACAACAATTAATAAGAACAATGATGAAGAAACTTTTTGCTACCACATTGCTTTCAACAGCAATTGCATTCTCAGCTCAAGCTCAGGATGTAACAGGAACAATCCATGCCAACCAGGGAACACAGAAAATCAATAAAGAGATTTATGGCCAGTTTGCCGAGCATCTCGGAAGTTGTATCTATGGTGGTCTTTGGGTAGGTCCTGATTCTAAGATTCCTAACACTCAGGGTTACCGCAACGACGTGCTCCAAGCCCTCAAGGACCTGAAAGTGCCTGTATTAAGATGGCCTGGAGGATGCTTCGCTGACGAGTATCACTGGATGGATGGTATCGGTCCACGTGAGAAGCGACCAAAGATGCAGAACAACAACTGGGGTGGAACCATTGAGGACAACTCTTTCGGTACACACGAGTTTCTGAATCTCTGCGAGATGTTGGGTTGCGAGCCTTACATCAGCGGCAACGTGGGTTCCGGCACTGTTGAGGAATTGGCAAAGTGGGTGGAATATATGACCAGCGATGGAGATACTCCTATGGCAAAACTCCGCCGACAGAACGGCCGCGACAAGGCTTGGAAGGTAAAATACCTCGGTGTTGGTAACGAAAGTTGGGGCTGCGGTGGCAACATGCGTCCTGAGTATTATTCAGATCTCTTCCGCCGCTACTCTGTTTATTGCCGCAACTATGACGGGAACCAGCTCTATAAGATTGCATCTGGAGCGAGCGATTACGATTATAACTGGACTAAGGTATTGATGGACCGTATTGGCAACCGTGCCAACGCCATCTCTCTACATTATTATACAGTAACAGGCTGGACAGGCAGCAAGGGTTCTGCCACCAAGTTCAACAATGAGGATTACTACTGGACCATGGGCAAGGCGCTCGGCATAGAAGATGTCATCAAGAAGCACGAGGCTATCATGGACAAGGCTGATCCAAAGAAGCAGGTAGCCCTCCTCGTTGACGAATGGGGAACCTGGTGGGATGAGGAGCCTGGCACTATCAAGGGCCACCTCTATCAGCAGAACTGTATGCGCGATGCCTTCGTTGCTGCCCTCTCACTGAATGTATTCCACCGCCATACAGAGCGTGTGAAGATGACCAATATCGCACAGATTGTCAACGTACTCCAGTCAATGATCCTGACAGATACAAAGGGAACAGGTCACATGGTTCTGACTCCAACCTATCATGTATTCAACATGTACAAGGACTTCCAGGAGGCAACCTATCTCCCAATGGATGTAAAGTGCGACTCTATGGATGTTCGCGGCGATGATCACGCAAAAGATGGAAGAAAGATTCCATTGGTATCTACTTCAGCAGCCAAGAAGGCAGATGGAACCATTGTGGTTGCTCTTGCCAATGTCAGTCTTGACAAGGCTCAGCAGGTAGAGTTTAATCTGGATGGTGCAGCTGCTCCAAAAGCTGTAACAGGACAGATTCTTTCCTGCAACAAGGTGAGCGATTACAACGACTTCGCACACCCGGATGTAGTGAAGCCTGCAGTTTTTAAGGATGCAAAAGTAAAGAAAAACACCCTTAAAGTAAAAATTCCTGCAAAATCTATCGTAGTTTTGAAAATAAAATAGTATCTTTGAAGGCGAAAAAGGAAGTATCCTTCTTTTGAGCAGCCTTCAGAGCTAGAAAAACAAGAATATTTCAGCAGAAATAACAACAATAATAAATATAAAATTATGAACGACATTAAAGTAATGAATCATGCAGCTGATAACATCCGTATCTTGGCTGCTTCAATGGTAGAAAAGGCAAACTCAGGTCACCCAGGTGGTGCTATGGGTGGTTCTGACTTCATCAACGTGCTCTTCTCTGAGTACCTTGTTTATGATCCAGCAGATCCAACATGGACTGGCCGCGACCGCTTCTTCCTCGACCCAGGTCACATGAGCCCAATGCTCTATGCTGGTTTGGCTTTGCGTGGTTTCTTCTCTATGGAAGACCTCAAGCAGTTCCGCCAGTGGGGTTCTGTAACTCCTGGTCACCCAGAGCTCGACCTTCAGCGTGGTATCGAGAACTCATCTGGTCCTCTCGGTCAGGGTCATGCCCTCGCAGCTGGTGCAGCTGTTGCAGAGAAGTTCCTCGAGGCTCGTCTGGGTTCAACCATGATGCAGCACAAGATTTACGCATACATCTCTGATGGTGCTGTAGAGGAAGAGATTTCTCAGGGTGTTGGTCGTATCGCCGGTAACCTCGGTCTGAACAACCTCATCATGTTCTACGATTCTAACGACATCCAGCTCTCTACAGAGTGTGGCGTTGTAATGAACGAGGATACAGAGATGAAGTACAAGGCTTGGGGCTGGAATGTCATCAAGATCAACGGTAACGACGTAGCTCAGATTCGTGAGGCGCTCGATGCTGCCCAGAAGGAGCAGGACCGCCCTACCCTCATCATCGGTAAGACAGTAATGGGTAAGGGTGCCCTCCGCGCAGACGGTACAAGTTACGAGGCTTGCATCAATACTCACGGTGCTCCTCTCGGTGGCGACGCTTACGTTAATACTATCAAGCACCTCGGTGGTGATCCTGAAAATGCATTCGTTATCTTCGACGATGTAAAGGAAATCTACGCTAAGCGTGCTGAGGAGTTGAAGAAGATCGTAGCTGAGCGCAAGGCTGCAGAGGCTGAGTGGCGCAAGGCTAACCCAGAGAAGGCTGCCCAGATGGATGAGTGGTTCAGCGGCAAGGCTCCTAAGGTAGACTGGAGCAAGGTTGAGCAGAAGGCTGGTTCAGCTACTCGTGCTGCATCTGCTGCTTGTCTCGGTGTTTTGGCAGAGCAGGTTCCTAACATGATCTGTGCATCTGCTGACCTTTCTAACTCAGATAAGACAGACGGTTTCTTGAAGAAGACCAAGAGCATCGTTCGCGGTGATTTCTCAGGTGCTTTCTTCCAGGCAGGTGTTGCTGAGTTGACAATGGCTGATATGTGTATCGGTATGATGCTCCACGGTGGTGTGGTTGCAGCAATGGGTACATTCTTCGTATTCTCTGATTATATGAAGCCAGCTGTTCGTCTCGCTGCCCTGATGCAGGTTCCAGTGAAGTTCATCTGGACTCACGATGCATTCCGCGTTGGTGAGGACGGACCTACTCACGAGCCAGTTGAGCAGGAGGCACAGATTCGCCTCATGGAGAAGTTAAAGAACCACGCAGGTAAGGACAGCGTTCGCGTATTCCGTCCAGCTGATGCTGACGAGACTACAGTTTGCTGGAAGCTCGCTATGGAGAATGTTGAGACTCCTACAGCTTTGATCTTCTCTCGCCAGGGCATCGCTAAGTTGCCAGAGGGTACAGACTATGAGCAGGCAGCCAAGGGTGCTTACATCGTAGCAGGCAGCGACGAGAATCCAGACGTTATCTTGGTAGCTAGCGGTTCTGAGGTTTCTACATTGGAGGCTGGTTGCGAGGCTTTGCGTGCAGACGGCATCAAGGTTCGCGTGGTAAGTGCTCCATCAGAGGGCTTGTTCCGTGGTCAGAGCAAGGAATATCAGGAGAGCGTATTGCCAAAGAACGCTAAGATCTTCGGTATGACTGCCGGTCTTCCTGTAACACTCCAGGGTCTCGTAGGCGCTAATGGTAAGGTTTGGGGTATGGAGAGCTTCGGTTTCTCAGCTCCTTACAAGGTACTTGATGAGAAGCTCGGTTACACAGGCGAGAACGTTTACAAGCAGGTAAAGGCTTTCTTGGCAGAGGCTTAATTAGCATAAACTAAACAGGAGTTGGAAGCTGGAGTTGGAGATTTTGCCGGATGGCAGATTTCCATTTCCGGCATCCGACTCCTTTCACTCTTTTAATATTAACCTTGTGAAGGATAATGGTTTACCCCGTTTTCTTCACTTAAAAACTTAAGTATTATGGAAGTAAAGACAGTTGGTATTGCATGCGATCACGCAGGTTTTCCATTGAAGCAATTTGTATTGGAATATTTGGAAAAGAAGGGTTATCCTGTAAAGGATTATGGTACATACAGCGATGCGAGTGTAGACTATCCTGACTTCGGTCATGCTCTTGCCAAAGGCATTGAGAGCGGCGAAGTATATCCAGGTATCGGCATTTGCGGCAGCGGCGAAGGTATCGCCATGACATTGAATAAGCATCAGGGTGTACGTGCCGGATTGGCATGGTGCAAGGAGATTGCTCATTTGGTTCGTCAGCACAACGATGCCAACGTATTGGTACTTCCAGGTCGTTTCGTAGACAACAAGACCGCCGAGGCTATTCTCGACGAGTTCTTTGCCACAACATTCGAGGGTGGCCGTCACGAGCGTCGCGTCAAGAAGATTCCTGTTCAGCAGTAAAGTTCTGAATGGATAAAAAAGAATTAAGGCTGAGTCATCGCATGATGGCTCAGCCTATTTTTATGGAATACGGACATACCAAGAAGATTTTTACGACACATGAACAACTTCAATAAATGCACGCAAGCGTAAGATACAATCGCAGAATACGGAAGAAGTTGTCGGAAAAGACAGATGAAGTTGTCGGAAAAGATAGTATAGGTTATCGGAGAAGTTAACTCCGTAGGCCGCACAACAGCTGTTGTGCGCTTGCATAACAGCTGATATGCGCTCGCACAACACCTGTTGTGCATGCGTAGAACAGCTGATGGGCGCATACAGCAAACCAACATAACTCGCTGATGTTTTTATCAATCATTTTGCCACAAAAAACACAGTCATATTTGTTATCTTACTGGAACAACCCTATCTCAAAGAAACAAAAAAAAGGGATGCCACACTAGGTGACATCCCCCTATGAGAATCAAATACTTATTTGAAGTTCAATCTTTACTTGCTCTCAGCCTCAGCCTGCTTGGTCTCTGCTGCGTTAGGACCATAGTAGCCATAGTAAGCCTGGTAACGGGTGTAACCCCAGTTAGCCTGAGCCTTCTCTGGATCGAGCTGCTTAGCCTTGTCGAGAACCTTGATAGCCTCCTGGTAAACAACCTTGCGACCGTTAGGATCCTGCAAGTTACCAGCCTTGCTGTTGTAGCAAGCACCCAGATAAGTAAGAACAACTACGTTATCCTCCTTTGCAGCAAGAGCCTGCTTCAAACACTTGATAGCGTTGTCAGCATCGTTCTTCTGGATATACATCATACCCTTGTTGGCAAGAGCTACGAAGTTGTTAGGGTTCTTTGCAATAGCTGCGTCCAAAAGTTCAGTCTGCTCCTTCTCCATCTTCAATGAAGAGTACATAGAGTTCAAACCATCGAGAACAACATCATTGGTCTCGTCCTTTGCAAAGATATCCTTGAGCTTGTTAACATAGGCAAGAGAATCCTCGTGAGTCTTCAAGCCGTCCTTCATCACATAGAGCTTGAGGTTGAGGGCATCCTTAGCCTCCTTCTCACTCTTCATGGCGATGTCGCAATACTTCTCGCAACGGGCTGCATCCTTAGCCTGGTATGCATAACGGGCTGCAAAGAGAGCAACCTGACCGATATACTCCTTCTCGCTATCCTTCTGCTTCTGGTCTACAGAAGCGAAGAGAGGCTCATTGTCTGTATCGAGGAAAGCACCCCAATACTTCAATACCTCATCAGCCTTACTGTTCTGAGCTGCAGTCTGACCCGCATTAACGAGCTGAACACGAGCACCCCATACACGGCTAGCGTTGTTGTTAAACTTAGGAGCAACCTTACCCTTAGCGTTAGGAAGCTGGTCGTACTTGTAGCACTCAATAGCATTGATCAATGCATTGTAAGCGCCCTCAGACATAGCAGCCTCGTCAACCGGGTCGTTCTTCTTCATGATCTGATTGGTCTGCTGGATGCTCTGCTGGTCGTTGAACTGCTTCATAGCGAGATCAACGAGCTTGTTGTAAGCCTTGGCCTTCTCTGCATCGTTAGCCATCTGACCCAAATTCTGCTTAACCAAAGCCTCAGCTTCGGCATAAGACTTAGCCTTCATGACAGCCTTGAGAGCGTCACTGTCGCCTGCGAATGCTGATGTGGCACCTAGTACCATCATTGCAGCTACTAAAAACTTTTTCATTTTTCTTAATGAGTTTAAAAGTTGTTGTTATTTATTTTTACGCGTCTTTTCTTTTATTCGAAATCTACGTTGCCCGAATCGGTATCCTCTGCTTCAGATGCTTCGTCAGCGAGATGAGCCTCAGCCTCAGCAGCCTCTTCAGCAGTCTTGGCACCTACGGTATCATTCTCTATCTCCTCGCTCTTCTTAGCCCAGGCAGAACGGCTCTCCTCTTCTACAGAAGCCTCGAGCTCAGAACTCATCACCTTGCATACGCTGGCAATGACATCATTCTTCTTGGTAAGATTGATGAGGCGGACACCCTGAGTAGCACGGCCCATGACACGGCAATCGGCTACTGCAAGACGAATTACGATACTACTCTGGTTGATAATCATGAGGTCGTTATCATCGGTTACGTTCTTGATAGCTACCAGTCGACCGGTCTTGTCGGTAATACTCAGTGTCTTCACACCCTTACCGCCACGCTTGGTAACGCGGTAATCGAGTACGTCAGAACGCTTACCATAACCCTGCTCGCTCACTACCATCACGGTTTCCTTCTCAGGATCGTTGACAACAATCATACCTACTACGGCATCATCACCCTCATCGAGGCGCATACCACGAACACCGGTAGATGTACGGCCCATTGTACGAATCTCGTTCTCGTCGAAACGGACAGCACGACCATTGCGGTTGGCAATAATCAGCTCGTTATGACCATTTGTCAGACGAACATCTACCACCTCATCGCCCTCTACGATGTTGATAGCAATCACACCGTTGGCACGTGGACGGGAATATGCCTCCAGACAGGTCTTCTTCACCGTACCATTCTTGGTAGCGAAGACTACATAATGGTTGTTGATGAACTCTGCATCATTCAATCCCTTCAAGCGGAGGAATGCATTCACCTGGTCATCGCTCTCGATATTGAGGAGGTTCTGGATAGCACGACCCTTGGAATTGCGGTCGCCCTCAGGAATCTCGTAACACTTCAACCAGTAGCAGCGGCCCTTCTTGGTGAAGAACAGCATGGTCTGGTGCATGGTAGCAGGATAGATATACTCGGTGAAGTCCTTATCACGGGTACGGGCTCCCTTAGAACCTACTCCACCACGAGCCTGCTCACGGAACTCTGACAATGGGGTGCGCTTGATATATCCGAGATGACTCACGGTGATAACCACTGGGTCGTTTGGATAGAAGTCTTCTGGATTGAACTCATGGTCATCAGGCTTAATCATGGTACGACGTGCGTCACCATACTTCTCCTTCACCTCGTTGAGTTCATCCTTCATTACCTTCTTGCAGAGCTCAGGATCGTTCAGAATCTGGTTCAAGTAGTCGATGGTCTTCATCAACTCGTTGAATTCATTGTGCAACTGCTCCAGACGCAAGCCTGTCAACTGGCTGAGGCGCATATCCACGATGGCCTTACTCTGAAGTTCATCGAGTTCGAAGCGCTTCTCCAAGTTGCGCTGGGCATCAGATGGAGTCTTGCTGGCTCTGATAATATGTACCACCTCGTCGATGTTGTCGCAGGCAATGATCAAGCCCTCGAGAATATGAGCACGCTCCTGAGCCTTTTTCAGTTCGAACTGGGTGCGGCGGATCGTAACATCATGACGATGCTCTACGAAATACTTCACACACTCCTTCAAGCTCAAAAGACGTGGACGGCCATTAACAAGAGCGATGCAATTCACTGAGAATGAACTCTGAAGAGCTGTCAGCTTAAAGAGTTTGTTCAGAAGAACATTAGCATTGGCATCACGCTTCACATCAACAACGATACGCATACCCTGACGACCAGACTCATCGTTTACGTTAGCGATGCCATCTACTCTGCCTTCCTTGGCAAGGTCAGCAATAGCCATCACGAGCTGCTCCTTGTTAACACCATAAGGAATCTCGGTGATAACAATTTTATCATGGTTTTCACCACTTTCAATCTCGGCAGTGGCACGAACCACGATTCTGCCTCGACCCGTTTCGTATGCATCCTTCACTCCCTGGATACCATAGATGGTAGCACCGGTTGGGAAGTCAGGAGCAGGGATATACTGCATCAATCCATCGGTGTCGATGTCAGGATTATCGATATATGCACAGCAACCGTCAATTACCTCACCCAGGTTGTGGGTAGGCATATTGGTAGCCATACCTACGGCAATACCGTTACCACCATTTACCAGAAGATTAGGAATCTTGGTAGGCATCACGGTAGGTTCCTGCAGGGTATCATCGAAGTTGTTGGTCATATCAACCGTTTCCTTGTCAAGGTCGTCCATGATATGCTCACCCATCTTGGAGAGGCGGCACTCTGTATAACGCATGGCAGCAGGAGAGTCACCGTCAACAGAACCGAAGTTACCCTGTCCGTCAATCAAGGTATAACGCATGTTCCACTCCTGTCCCATACGCACCAGAGCGCCGTAAACAGAAAAGTCGCCGTGAGGGTGATACTTACCGAGCACCTCACCAACAACACGCGCACATTTCTTATAAGGTTTGTCACTGGTGTTTCCAATGCCGAGCATACCGTAAAGAATACGGCGGTGCACAGGCTTGAAACCATCGCGTACATCAGGGAGGGCACGAGCCACGATAACTGACATCGAATAATCGATGTAGCTCGACTTCATCTCCTCCTCAATGTTGATCTTCATGATTCTATCATGATCCATTGTCTGATTTTCGTCCATTTCTTATATTAATGTATTATTATTTATTCATTACTTTCAAAACGCCTGTTTTCTATCCGAAAATCGCGTTTAAGGGCATTTCCTTGCGTTCTAAGCCGTTTTACCCTTTTGAAATTCCCGACAAAGATACAAAAAAAAATGATACCAAAACGCTTTAGAGGCGAAAAATCGCATTATTTTAGCATTATTTGTATTTTAACAATGCAAAAAAGTTGGCATATCATTTGCTATTATTGAAAATAATGTGTACTTTTGCACTGAGATTTTTAAAAATATAAGCAAATATGATAAATCCGTTTTCACATATACAGGACATACTGAACAGAAGCAGCAAAGAAGCTGCACGCACATCGGGCAGCGAGATTAGCGTGGAGCATCTGATGCTGAGTCTGATTAGCCAGAACGACAGCGATGTCAATAAGCTCCTGAAGGGCGCAGACATCAGCCCGATGGCTTTCGGCGAAGTCCTTACCAGCAAATTAGAAAGGCGTATGGAAGAAGCTCCTGCCGATAACGTGAAGGAGAACAACCATATCCCATTCAACCCTATAACAGACAGTATCATCAGAGACTCTATCCGCGAGGCTAACAACTACGAGCACTCCAAGATTGTAGAGCCAAGACATCTGCTGCTTGCCATCTTGAGAAATGACAAGAACCCTGTAGCCAACTGGCTTAGTCAACTGGGGTTAAACTACGACCGCGCCATCGAAATGCTCTATCCTTCTGACAAGGATGACGAACAGAAGACAGAAGAGCCGAAGGATTTGAAAATGGAGCCTCAAACACCAGATTCTGAAACACCTGCTGCGGACAAGCAGGAGGAAGCAGAGCATCTGGAGATGGCTGGCGGAATTGAAGCAGAAGATGACTACAACGAGCAGAACGACATGATGGAACCTGACGAAGAGCCATTCGATATGGAAAAAGACCAGAACCCGATGAGACTGTCTACCCGTTCAAATGGAACTCCGCGCAAAAAGAGCAGCACCCCTACCCTCGACAAATACAGTTTCGACATGACCAAGGCTGCAGCCGAAGGAAAGCTGGACCCTGTTGTGGGCAGAGAGAAGGAGATTCAGCGCGTGCTCGAGATTCTGGGGCGCAGAAAGAAGAACAACCCAGTATTAATAGGTGAACCGGGCGTAGGAAAGAGTGCCATCGTAGAAGGACTGGCACAGCTCATCAACAACCAGGAAACATCGCCTATGTTCTTCAACAAACGTCTGGTAAGTCTCGACCTGACTGCCATCGTTGCAGGAACCAAATTCCGCGGACAGTTTGAAGAGCGCATCAAGAATGTGATCAAGGAACTGGAGAACCATCCGGAGATCATCATCTTCATAGATGAGATTCATACCATGATAGGAGCCGGTTCCGGCGAAGGAAGCATGGATGCTGCCAACATTCTGAAGCCTGCCTTGGCAAGAGGTGTCATCCAGTGTATCGGTGCCACCACGCTCGACGAGTATCGCAAGAGTATCGAGAAAGACGGAGCCCTGGAGCGCCGTTTCCAGAAAGTTATCGTTGAACCGACAACACGCGAAGAGACCCTGCAGATACTGCGCAACATCAAGGGACATTACGAGAAGCACCACTGTGTGAGATATACAGACGAGGCTCTCGAAACATGTGTCAAACTGACAGAGCGCTATATCACCGACCGCCACTTCCCTGACAAGGCTATCGACGTGATAGATGAAGCCGGCTCGCGCGTACATATTAATAATGCAAGTGTTCCTGCTCCATATATCAAACTGGAAAAAGAACTGAAAAAGATAATCAGCAAGAAACAGCAGGCTGTAGCAAACCAGAACTTCGAGATGGCAGCCTCATGCAGAGATGCCCAGACCAAAATCGAGAAAGAGATTGAGGAAATGAAGGCACAATGGCAGCAGGGAGAGATAGGCGAATACGTTGAGGTTACAGACGAAGACATTGCCAACGTAATCAGCATGATGACCGGCGTACCGGCTCAACGCATGGCTGAGGGCGAAAGTAAACGCCTGAAAGACCTCGAACACAACCTGAAGCATAAGGTGATTGCTCAGGACAACGCCATCAACAAGATGGTAAAGACCATTCTGAGAAACCGCGTAGGCTTGCGCGACCCTAACCATCCGATTGGCGTATTCATGTTCCTGGGTCCTACAGGTGTAGGCAAAACCTACCTTGCCCAGAAACTCGCCGAAGAACTGTTTGGTTCGAAAGATGCACTCATCAGAATAGACATGAGCGAATTCTCTGAGAGCCACAATACCTCCCGTCTGGTAGGAGCGCCTCCTGGATACGTAGGCTATAACGAAGGTGGACAGCTGACCGAAAAGGTACGCCGGAAACCATACAGCATCGTATTGCTCGACGAAATAGAGAAGGCCAACAGCAAGGTATTCAACCTGCTCTTACAGGTACTCGACGAAGGCAGACTTACCGATGGTAACGGCAGACTCATCGACTTCCGCAACACCATCATCATCATGACCTCTAATGCAGGAACCCGCCAGCTGAAAGATTTCGGCAGAGGCGTCGGCTTTACTTCTGCAGGCATAAAAGGCGGATTGGCGATGGACGAGAAAGATAAGGAGTATGCCCGCAGCATCGTTCAGAAGAGCCTGAGTAAGCAGTTTGCTCCAGAGTTTCTGAACCGCCTTGATGACATCATTACCTTCGACCAGTTGGATCTCAATGCCATCAAGCGCATCATCGACCTCGACTTGGAAGGACTGGTCAAGAGAATAGAAGACCTGGGGTACCATTTCCAGATTACCGAAAAGGCAAAGGAGATGGTAGCTAAGAAGGGATACGATGTGCAGTTTGGTGCCCGCCCACTCCGCCGCGCCATCCAGACCTACATTGAAGATTCCGTTTGCGAGATGCTGCTCGATGGCACAATGAAGCCAGGCGACACCATCTCGGTAGGCAAGAATTCGAAAAAAGAAGAATTGACATTCAAGAAACTATAATCAGAAGAGGGACTATCCATTGTCGATAGTCCCTTTTTTGTTATGAGCCCACTAAAGTTTCAGACGGACTTTAGTTAATAAGAGTTAACCACAAGAAAAGTTTAGGCAATAATTTCTTATTTCAAAAAATATTCATTACCTTTGCATCTGCTTTCGGGCAAAAAGCCATGATGGCTCAGTTGGTAGAGCAACGCATTCGTAATGCGTGGGTCGCGGGTTCGAGTCCCGCTCGTGGCTCTTTCTTGTGAAAGGAGTTAGTATTTTCCTTCGCGAGATTAGCACATCGGTAGTGCACGGGCTTCCCAAGCCTGTGAGGCGGGTTCGACTCCCGTATCTCGCTCAGAACATCAGTAACCCAGGGTTGAACCCTGGGTTTCTTGGTTTTATTAACATCTTTTCAGCCTTCTATAGCAACAAAATCACTTTTTTCGAGTTATTATATAAATATAACTAAGATAATAGAACAATAATGAAGAAACATATCATACTTGTACTGGCGCTGGTTCTGTCTTCAGGACCACTTTTCGCACAGAGTTCTCACATGACAGACGATCAAGTGATGAGTTTTGTGGTGAAAGAACATGAGCGTGGCACATCCAACTCACAGATTGTTACCAAACTGATGCAGCAAGGCGTAGACATCTCCCAGATTCGTCGTGTACGCAACAAGTATCAGAAGATGTCGCAACAGAACGAACTCTACAGCACATCAGCAGCAGGAAATGTTGCGAACAAGAGAATGCGAACCAACAATGGTAAACAAAGAGAAGATTACCAGAACAAGGATAATGAGAAACTGTCCTCAACCTATAGTAACTATCGCATCCAGAGCAAGCAGAACGACAGCTACTATTCATCTTATGATGAAAATAATCCTGACTATGCTGGCTTCAGCAAGGAGATGAATGCAATGGTTCCAGATACAGCTACCATGATTAAACAGATGCAGGCAGAGCTCGGCATCAAGCGCAACAAGGTATTCGGCCGTGACATTTTCAATAACAAGGATCTCAGTTTCGAGCCAAATATGAACATCGCTACCCCACAGAACTATCGTCTGGGACCTGGCGATGCGGTTATCATCGACATCTATGGTGCCTCACAGAAAACCATAGAGAGTACCGTTTCGCCAGATGGTGAGGTAACCATCGAGGGTTATGGACCAGTCAGCGTTTCAGGCTTGACCGTAGCTCAGGCTAATGCCCGCCTACGCAATACCGTGGGCAGCAGATACCGTTCAAGTCGCATCAAACTCACTGTAGGACAGACCAAGACCATCATGGTAAATGTAATGGGCGAGGTTAAGATTCCGGGCACCTATACCCTCTCAGCCTTCGCCACCGTATTCCATGCCCTCTACATGGCAGGCGGAACCAACGATCTGGGTACATTGCGAAACATCAAGGTTTACAGACATAATAAGCTGGTAACAGTTGTTGACATCTACGACTATATCCTGAACGGCAAGCTGACGGGTAATGTCCGTCTTGCCGACAACGATGTTATCGTAGTAGGTCCATACGACTGTCTCGTAACCATTTCCGGAAAGGTAAAGCGCCCGATGATTTACGAAATGAAGAAGAACGAGAGCGTCAATTCCCTTCTGAAGTATTCCGGCGGTTTTACAGGCGATGCCTACAAGAAATCAGTAAGACTGAACCGCAAGACAGGCAGAGAACATGCCGTATATAATGTTGGGGAGTTTGACTTCTCCAGTTTCCGTATCGATGACGGCGACTCAATCAGCGTAGACAGCATCCTGCCACGCTACGCCAACACCGTAGAGGTGAAAGGAGCCGTATTCCGTCCGGGCATGTACAATCTCGGCGAAGAAATCAACAGCGTACGCACCCTTGTAGAGCATGCCGAAGGATTAACAGAGGAAGCCTTCACCAACCGTGCCGTAATGCACCGCATGAAGTCAGACCGCTCACTCGAAGTAGTAAGTGTAGACATTGCCGGCATCATGAACGGCAAGACTCCAGATATCCCATTGAAGGAAAACGATGTTCTCTTCATCCCTACCCGACAGGAAAAGATTGTAGAGCGCACCCTCACCATCCGTGGCGAAGTGCAGTATCCAGGCGTCTATCAATATGCCGACAATGAGACCCTCGAAGACTTCGTTCTTCAGGCAGGCGGTTTAACCGACAAGGCTTCAACAGTTAATGTAATGGTAAGCCGTAGAGTAATGGATGCCAAGGCTTTACGTCCAGATAGCGTTATCGCCAAGACCTACACCCTATCTCTCAAAGACGGCTTCGTTATCGACGGCACTCCTGGCTTCAAGCTGATGCCATTTGATGAAGTAATGATTCGTCAGAGTCCGGCGTATGTAGAGCAGCAGAACGTATCAATTACCGGTGAAGTGATGTTTGCCGGTCTCTATACATTAGACCATCGCAACGCCCGTTTGAGTGAACTCTTCAAGAAGGCAGGTGGAGCTACCGACCAGGCATATCTCAAGGGAGCCCGCATCATCCGCAAAGCCAACGAACAAGAGAAGCAGCGCATGGAGGCAGTATTGAAGATGCAGCGCGAAGAGATGCAGAAAAACCTTCTGCAGCTTGCCGCCAGCAGCAACAATTCCAGTGCACTCACCCAGAGCTCAAAGGATGTAGAGCGCACCAACATAGAGAAGTTCAACGTACCTAGCGAATACCCTGTAGGTATCGACCTTCCTGAAGCATTGGCGAACCCAGGCAGTGATGCCGACATCATCTTACGAGAGGGCGACCGTCTGGTCATTCCTCAGTACAATGGTACGGTAAAGATCAATGGTGCCGTAATGTTTGCCAATACGGTAGCCTACGAAAAGGGCAAGAAGGCAAGCTATTACATCGACCAGGCAGGTGGTTTTGCCTCAGATGCATTAAAGAGCAAGGCATACATCATCTATATGAATGGCAAGGTAGCCAAGCTCTCTCATGGTGCCAAAGTGCAGCCAGGCAGCGAGATTGTCGTCCCAGCTAAGCTGAAGCGCAAGATGAGTACCGCCGAAATGATGAGTATGGGAAGCAGCATGAGCAGCATCGCCGCCATGATTGCTACGATTGCTAATATGAGTAAGTAATTGAGTGAAGTATGACGGCACTGAAACTCTTACCAAATGTCCTCATTTCAAAGAATGGATAACAACAATTGAAACTGAAGTATCAAATTCGCTGAAAGAATAGACAATAATTGGTAACAACTGCATAACAGATTCTCATCCAAAAGTTTGGCAGATTCGAAGAAAAGTTGTAATTTTACAAGAAATAACACAAAAATAAAGAAAATGGACTTAAATACATTAATAAATGCTAGATTAGAAATGATGGGCAACGACAGACCATCAAGCTCTTGCAGTACGCATGGTGATACAAGAAAAGAAGCTATTGCACAAGCAATAGAATTTCTCCAGCGCGAATACGAGTCTAATGAACTTGATGAACCATCCGAATATGGCTATCGAGTTAATGTAGAAATCTTTAAGAAAGGCAAGCCGAGATTCTAAAATAGTTTTTTGCCAAAAACTCGGAGAATCTGGGTAATCGTTGTACTTTTGCATAGAAAAATAAAAGTAGATAGAAAAATGAGTGAAAATACAGAATATAGTTATAAAACAGCAGATCAAGCATCCGCTAATCTCGTTCATCTGGTTTCTTTACTAAAAAAGAAACTTTTAGCTATCCTAATATTTACCTTTAGTGTGATGATACTGACAGGCATATACATTTTCAGTTTGCCAAGAACGTGGAAATCAGATACAATACTCTTGCCTGAATCATCAGCAAATTCGGTATCGGGAAATCTAGGGTCAATAGCAGCAATTGCTGGAATAAAAATGAATACAGGTTCAACAGAAGATGCTATCTACCCTGAGTTTTATCCAAAAGTATTAGGCTCTACTATATTCCTTACCGAATTGCTCAAACAAGAAATAACCGTATCTCGCCTTCATAAGAAGGTAAGCATCTTTGAGTATTTTGAAAATTGTCAGATTAAACCATGGTGGGGCAAATTATTCTATTCAAAGAAGGAAATTATAAACCCAAATATAAATCCTACACATATATCCAGACAGCAACAGACTATTGTTGATGCTCTATTTGGCTCGTTCTTTTGCAGTGTGGATAAGAAAACCGATATGATTTCGGTAAGCGTAACAACACTTGATGCAGATGTTTCTGCCCAAATTGCAGATTTAATTCGCAAAAGATTGCAAATATACATCACACAGTATCGTACAAACAAATCTCGTAAAGACGTAGAGTACACAAGAAAGATCGTTGCAGAGTCAAAAGCTCAATATATTAAAGCACAACAAAAGTACTCAGCTTATTGCGATGCCAATGAAGACATTGGTCTCATGTCTTTTACACAGGTTAGAGACCGATTAGAGAATGAGATGCAAATGGCATACAACATGTATCAACAATCAGTACAACAGATGCAACTTGCTCAGGCAAAACTACAAGAACGAACTCCAATATTCGTTACGATACAACCTGCAGCTATACCATCTAAGCCATCTGGACCGAAACGAATGATGACAATGGCTCTAATGTCGTTTTTAGCCTTTTTCTGTAGTTTTTCGTTCTTTATGGTCAAAGATATATACAATCAAAAAATGGGACATGCAACCAATAAAAATTAAACAACAAATTTCAACAAACCGCAAGGAACTGGTTGATACCTTATATCTTATGATGTTACAAGGTATCAACCAGCTACTTCCTATTTTTGTGATGCCATATCTCATGATAAAACTCGGTGCCACAGGTTATGGTTATGTTGGATTTGCTCTGTCTGTTATACAATACTTAATTATCATTGTTGATTTTGGATTTAATCTCAGTGCAACCAAACATATAGCAATGGTAAAAGATGACTATGTTGAACGGAGTCGTGTTTTTTGGAATGTAATTGCAGCCAAATCAGTATTGTTAACTGTTTCAGCAGTTATACTTGGTACTTTGCTTGTCGCTGTACCCACTTTTCAATTCTACTCTAGAGCAATCATCGCTACATTTCCAATGCTACTAGGCTCGGTATTTACATTTATGTGGTTTTTTCAAGGAATAGGTAAAATACGTTTATTTTCTATTATAAACACAATATCTAAGGTTACCCTTATGCCACTCATATTTATTTTCGTGAAGAGTCCTAATGACTATGTACTAGCAGCATTTCTTCAAGCTGCAGTATTTCTGTTTACTGCAATTATTTCTAATGTATATATAATATACAAACGACTTATAAATTGGGTGCCACCAATATGGACTGGGATACAAAGTGAGCTACATACTAGTTTTCCTCTATTTCTCTCATCGGCTTCAACAAGCATATATACACAACTAATCGTTGTTGTACTCGGCTTCTATTGCACAACAGATATCATTGGCAAATACTCTTCTGCAGAGCGTATCATGCGAGCAGTGTGCTTTCTTGTTTACACCCCACTCAACCAGGTGTTCTTTCCAAAGATCAGTTCTGTATCTGCAAAGAATAGAAGTGAGGCACGCCGCTTATTTGGACAAGTACGCATACTTGTATTAATGGTCATGGCAATTGTAGGAGTAGCAATCTGGACTAGTAGTATTTGGCTACCATCAGTACTTGGTGAAGACTACTCTGGTCTTGATATCTATTTGAAAATTTTCGCACTTACTCCATTTGCTATTGGAGTTGGAGGTGTTTATGGGCAAATGGGGCTAATAGCTCTAGGGAACGAGCACACTAGCCATCGTTTTCGTGATGTATATTTCATAGCAGCGATTACATCAATCTGCATGATGTTAATTTTCATACCCTCCCTTCAAGCCGTTGGCGCAAGTATTGTTGTAACAACAACAGAAGTTGCCGTGGCTATCTTAATGATATATAACTATAAAAAATATATGAAATAATGTTGATTGTAACTTTTCTTTTAGCAATTTTAATAGTTGGCATAGGCTATTATATATCGCATGATATATTTTCGCCATACGTAGCAGTACCAGGTGTATGGGCTATTGCTATACTTATATACTATTTCCTGCCAAATACATTTTATCCTATCAAGAATAATTTTCCATTCATCCTTACAGTATGGATTGTAGGATTTGCTGTTGCATCTATCGCATGTGATTATATAGCACCACCAGCCTCAAAAATTTCAAAAGAAATACAGCCGAACCAGAATATTTTATTGGCCTATTCTATCATAACATGTATTTCTATTCCCATAGTTTGTGCAGTAATTATAAAACAAGCATTTATGGAAGATCCAGAAAATATATTTCGATACATGAGAATGATGAGCACTGGTCAAGATGAAAATATAGAGATGCCAAAACTTGGCATATTACTCTATTTTGTATCACTTTCCTTTGTTATGATATTTTTTTCTTTGCTTTATTTCAAAAGTAAAACAATGAAAATCATCATAATTCTACTGAATCTTTTATTGGCAACAGTAACTATGGCAAAAACTTCCTTCTTGGGTGTAATGTTCTCATCGTTATACCTTTGTTTTCAACAAGGAAAAATCAAAGTTAAGCATTTGATTATAGGATTGATAATTTTTATTGGATTTAGTTTCGTATTACAATCTGTGCGTGCCGTTGGAGAAGACATGGAAGCTACTAATTTCCTTGCACTTTATTTATCCAGCAGTATGGTTGCATTCGACTATTATGCAGTTCCATGCTCTTCCCCTATAATAGGCATGCATACATTCCGAATTATCTATGCAATAGGCCATGCTATCGGACTTACAGAAGCTCCAACAGACACGATACTTGAATTTGTATCAATACCAGATATTACCAATACATATACAAATATGTATCCCTTTTATGAAGATTTTGGTACTCCTGGAGTATTTCTATTTTCAATAATATATGGCATCTTTTATGGGTACTTATACAAAAAAAGTAGAACTGGAGGAAAACTAGAATTGATACTCTACGCGATTTTTTTAACATTTGTATTGATGGAATTTATCGGAGAATTTATATTTACAAATTTTTCCATTACGATACAGTATGTATTCTTTGCCTCTTTACCTTTTCTTTTCAGCAAGCAAAAAGGTAATTTGGCTTGAAACTAATTCGGTTTTAAATATTTAATTTTGAAGAAATGAACAACATTGATATTTTGATGGCAACATACAATGGAGCATCTTACATAAGAACTCAAATTCAGTCGTTACAAGCCCAAACTTTGACCGATTGGAAATTATATATTCATGACGATGGTTCTTCTGATGACACCATGAGCATCTTAAAAGAAATGAAAGCAATGGACAGTAGAATCAATATAATTGAGGACGGGATAAGATTTCATGAAAGTGGGCTCAATTTCATGCACCTTCTAAAATTTTCAAAAGCTCCATTCTGTATTTTCTGCGACCAAGATGACATCTGGCTAGAAAACAAACTAGAACTGATGCTTAGATTCATTGAAGCAAAAGATAATACAATACCACAGGCTGTATATTCTAATTCTTATGTATATATACCGGAAACATCTGATATTAGCGGCTATGCTACTCTTTGCTTTCCCAAAAAACTAAAAGATGCATTGTTTCTAAACAGTGGCATACAGGGTTGTGCTCTAATGTTTAACGCAGCTCTGCGAGACATTTGTAAAAATGCACCAGACATAGTAGCAATGCATGATCATGTATTGACAGTTTGTGCTGCTGCCCTAGGAGAATTATCTTATCTCAACAAGAGGCTGATGCTATATCGTAGACACCAATCTACTGTTACTGGACCTACTGCTAAGAAACTGTCAGATAGATACAATTCATTCTTTGATATGGACAAAACAGTTATGTCTCACAAACACTATCAGGCATTAAAAAGTTTGTATCAAAAGTATGAAACGTATATTTCTGATGACAACAAGAAAATATTTTCCGACTATTTCCGTTTTGAAAAAGAATGCCGTATACGAAGATTCTTTCATGTACTTGCAAAAGGCTATAAATTATATGGACGAACTTCTATATTGGCAATAAAAGTTTTATTAAGAAAATTTGTATGAAAATATCAATATTTACACCAACATATAATCGCGCCTATACCTTAGGTGCGCTGTATGAAAGCCTGCGAAAGCAGACTTGTCAAGATTTTGAATGGATTATTGTTGATGATGGCTCTACGGACAATACAGAGGAACTATGCCATAGATTTAATTCTGATTTGTTTCCCGTTCACTATTTTAAAACTCAAAACCATGGCAAACATGTTGCTATAAACTTTGGGGCACAAAAAGCTTTGGGTGAATGGTTCTTCATTGTTGACAGCGATGACCAATTACCAGAACACAGTATAGAAAATATCATAAAAGAATCAAAAAAAATTAGTGACAACAAAGATATTGCTGTACTCTGTGGCATGAGATTTTACAAAAATGGAGAACGAGTTGGAGGCAATTTAAATTTCAAAGAAATCGATTGTTCTGCTCTTGATTTTAGATATAAATATCATATTAAAGGCGATGCTGCAGAAGCTATACGTACAACCGTTATTAAGAAATATCCATTTCCTGAATTTGATGATGAGCGATTTTGCCCAGAAGCATTACTGTTTAATCGTATAGCAAGAAAATACAAGACACATTATTTTAATAAAAATGTATACTTGTGTGAATACTTGACTGATGGCCTCTCCGCAAAAATCACCAAGATTAGAATGAATAGTTGGAAAGGAACTTGCTTGTGTTATTCTGAACTTGCAAATAGTTCTGTACCCTTTAAGATCAAGTTGCGTTCATGGCTCAACTTTTGGCGTTTTCATGCCTGTCATAAGTCAGAAGAAGTATATGACAATTTGTTCAAAATACCTCGATGGTCAAAAATCATCAAACCTTTCGGATATATTATTCATATAATGGACTTAAAAATCATCAAATAATTAGAAAACGAGAAATGAATATTATTCATATAATAAACACTCTTGAAATAGGAGGAGCAGAGAGACTATTAGTAGAAACTTTGCCAGAAATCAAACAAATGAAACATGACGTAAAAGTTATCCTACTATATTCGTCAAACAGCAATTTTGAAAAGAAGCTGAAACAAAATGGGATTGAAGTGATTGCTCTCAACCATAAACATGAAGCGTATAATATTTGCCTCATAGCCAAACTCCACCAACTAATAAAAGATGCAGATGTTGTACACTCCCATTTGTTTCCATCACAATACTGGGCTGCACTAGCTCATTGTGGCATCAAAAAAGGAATACTAGTAACAACAGAGCATAGTACATCAAATACACGTGCGAAGTATTGGCTCACTACACAAATTGACAAATGTATATATGGCTTGTATGATGGCATTATCTGCATTTCGGAAGCAACTGCTGATTTTATTCGTAATCGTACACCCCATAAAGTCACTATCAAGGTCATAGAAAATGGTGTTCGATTACCATCTATCAGCAGCCAAAAAAACTTGAATAGCCAGCGCAAAGACATTGTTAGCGGATTGTCAGATACCAACTTCGTATTATTACAAGTTGCACGTTTCTCTACGCAAAAGAATCAAGACTGCTTAATTCGCGCTCTAAAATTGCTACCAGACAACATTCATGTACTATTTGCCGGATATGGGAAACGTGAAGAAGTCTGTCGCCAATTAGCTGAGGAAGAAGGTGTATCTGAGCGAACTCATTTTTTAGGTATGCGAGAAGATATTGCCCAACTATGGAGTATAGCAGACTTAGGTGTAATGTCATCACACTGGGAAGGTTTTGGCTTAGCTGCTGTGGAAGGTATGGCATACGCCAAACCTGTCATTGCATCAAATGTTCCTGGACTTGCCGAAGTTGTTGGTAACAAACAACTTTTATTTTCTCCAAACGACGAGCATGAGCTTGCAGTAAAAATATTGCAGTTTTATAACGATAAGAAAATGCTCAAAGACATAGGAATAATATGCCAAAAACAGGCTAGTAAATTTGACATCAAGAACATGGCAGCTCAATATGTAGATTTCTACAATCAGTTGCTAAAACAAAAGAAAGATAAACAATAAATCAATTTAAAGAACATCAAATTATGAAAATTATATTTTGCGATAATACCTTATGGGGATTAGTAAATTTTCGAGGCGAAGTTATAAAACATCTCAAAAGCGAAGGACATGAAGTTGTACTTGTCGCTCCTGAGAAAGAAGACAAACAAATGAGAACTACCATTCCCGATGGTGTGCATTACATTCCAATCAAAATGGAGCGCACATCTCTGAACCCAATAAAGGACATGAAATATTTTCGTACGATGCTTCATATTTTCCGCAAAGAACAACCAGATTACATTTTTACATATACCATCAAGCCAAACATATATGGATCAATTGCCGCAAGACTAGCAGGATGTCGCTCTACTGCTATGATGGCTGGGTTAGGATATATTTTCATAAATGACAGTATCATACTACGTGCAGCAAGAGCATTCTATCAATTTGGACTTTCATTTGCAGAACATATAATAGTGCTCAATGACTATAATCGCCGGCTAATTGAACAAAAGCATTTGTGTGCCCCTAAAAAAATAGTTTTTTTAGAAGGCGGTGAAGGTATCAACATAGACAATTATAAAAAATATAACAATGCCTCTAATGATACAACGTTTTTGTTTATCGGCAGAATTTTGTGGGATAAGGGTTATGATGAGTTTACGAAAGCAGCCCGTAAGGTAAAAGTTTTATATCCTAATGTGAACTTTGAGTTATTAGGCTCTCTTGACCCCAAATATCCGAAAAGCGTACCTGAAGTGCGCCTTCGTAAAGACGAAGAAGATGGAATAGTAAAATATATCGGTTTCACACACGATATGGACAAGGTGTTCCAAAGAAAAGGCATTGTTATTACTGTTCCGTCATATAGCGAAGGTATGAATCGTGCCCTAATGGAAGCGTGCGCATCAGGCAAGCCTATTATTACATCTGATATACCAGGCTGTCGTGAAGCTGTGATTGAAGGCAAAAATGGCTTTCTTGTACCTGCCCGCAATGCTGACGCATTAGCGGAAGCTATGTTAAGATACCTACACCTCTCTCCACAAGAGAAACAGGACTTTTCGGATGAGAGCCGTAAAAAAGCCGAAAACCTATTTGATGTCCAAAGAGTAATAGCTAAATATACAAAGATTATTCATCAGAATGAAACCCTCATGACAAATAATTAATCGCCAATGTAAATGATAATATTAGCTTACCTTTGCAGTTGTAAGTGTGTCCTGAGACAGAATGAAATCTAATAAATCTATCAAATATAGCCAATATCACACTTCATTCTGTCTCAGGACACACATTCTTACCAGAAGATTAGCTCAAAAATAATTCATTATTTCTACCTATAAGAATTTTACTTCACTATACTCCTTTAAAGCATCTTCCAATCTATCAACCCCCTACTCTCTCTGTCAAACTCAAGAGCAAGTGAGATAACAGGTTTGGAAGATGCGGCATAGGCATCAGCATAATGACGAGAAGAGATTTGATGTGAGGCAGAAACTACACCACCATTATCAGACATCTTAAGCTCTAAAATGTAGATATTTTCTGAAGTTTCAACCACCAAATCTATTCTACCTGCAGACATCTGCTGTTCCTCTGAGACCTTAAAGCCACAGAGATAGAAAATATTTTTCAGAATAAAACGGAAATGCTCCTCAAAAACAAAGTTTTCCTTCTTTTGGGTACTGTAAGGAGTGCCAGCTACCAACTGCTTAAGACAAAGCATACTCCTATCGATATTAGCAGCTAGCATCGAAATCTTTAATTCTTGAATAGCATTGCTTACTTGCGAAGACTCCTTATGCAACATTATCGGAAGAATCATACCAAACATCGCATTTCGGACTTCTCGGTTAGGATAACCTAACATATAACTGCTACCTACTACCTTTTTGATTGTAAGATAACCGGACTGATAAAGGAAGAGTTTTGGATCATTCATATTGACATCACTCATTTCCAAATAGTCAGAATCAATCAAACAATTGTCCAGCTCAGGAATCTCGTTGATGAATTTACGCAAGACCTTGAGCAACATTTCGTTGGAACCAGAAGCTATCCAATAAGAATTTAGGCGCAGATTAGCCAAGGCATTACATACACTAAAAGGATTGTAAACACCAATGAGACCACGAGAGAAATGATAGCCATCATAGATAGAACTCATTGTATCCATAAGGGTACTCTTCGTGATTGCATAGTTATCTGCCAATTCAGATAGCTGTTCAGAAAAATAGAACTGAATTTCATCTTTAGTCAAACCACATATTGTTGCATACTCATTTCTAAAACTGACATTAGTTAATGTATTAAGCATACTAAACAAACTTATCTGAGTAAACTTAGTAATGCCAGTAATAAAGACGCACTTGATGCAGTAACCATAGTCTTTTAACCCTGTAAAGAAGTTACGATATATCTCACGGCATGCATCATGATGATTGGTTTCATAGGTATGCTGCAAAGGAACATCATACTCATCTACTATAATGGCTATCTGTACTCCCGCCTGTTCGTATGCTCTCTGAATGATACCATTTAAACGATTACCTAAAGACTGCTCATCCGGATTTCTGCCATATATCTTCTCGTATGAAGACAATACATTGTTCAAATATTCTGTAAGCGTCTGTGCAGAAGAACCACCCAAACTCATACTGAAATAGATTACAGGACGTTTTACCCACTCCGATTCAAGTTCCATAATTTTGAGACCTTCAAAGAGTTCCTTTCTACCCTCAAAATAACACTTAAGGGTAGAGCACAAAAGAGACTTACCGAAACGGCGTGGACGGCTCAGGTAATTGTATTTAGTACCATTAGCCAGTTTCCAAACCATATCAGTCTTATCAGCATAGATATAATGATCTCTACGCATCTCTTCAAAATCCTGTATGCCTAAAGGCAATTTTCTATTCAGTTGCGTCATATTGTCTCATTTTTCTGCAAATATACTCCTTTTATATGAAACAGCCAAACAATTTTTATGTTTTATACAATATTCACGTACCTTTTCAGTTTATATAATAAAATGAAGATATAAATATGTTAACAGAAATATTACCAATCATAGGAGCATTCATACTGAGCATGGGGTGTGGCATGTTCTTCATCCCAACAGTGCTGAAATTCTGCAAGAAAAAAAAGTTGTATGATATTCCAACCCTAAGAAAAGTGCATAGCGCACCCATACCACGATTGGGTGGCATTGCATTCATACCAAGCATGATGATTTCAGCTGTGGCAGTATTGCTTATCATAGCTACAAATAATATTCAAGACAAAATCTCTCTCAGTATGTGGAGCGTAGGTTTTATCTTGAGTCTGTCGATTATCTACTCTGTAGGAATCATTGACGATTTAATCGGACTTAATGCTAAAGTGAAATTTGTCGCTCAAATTCTCGCTGCCAGCATCATGCCTATATGTGGGCTCCAGATTAATGACCTCTATGGTTTGTTTGGTATTTACGAGATACCTTCGGTTGTTGGTATTCCTCTAACCATCCTTGTATTTGTGTTCATTGACAATGCACTCAATCTGATAGATGGCATAGATGGTTTGGCAACAAGTCTCTCCATCATAGCTCTGCTGGGTTTCTTTTATTGCTTCATACCATACGACTTGATTGCTTATGAAGTAATGATTGCAGGATTGTTGGGCGTTCTGGTAGTATACCTGTATTTTAACATGTGGGGAAAAGTTGAAAAAGGAACTAAGATTTTTATGGGCGATTCTGGCAGCTTAACATTGGGATTCTTTTTGGCATTTCTATTTGTCAAAGCAATTGCTGTAAATCCGAACGTGATGCCTATGTCTCCAAAACGCGTTCTGATAGCATACAGTCTGCTCATCATACCTACTTTTGATGTCGTACGAGTAGTGTTACATCGCATCAGAAACAGGAAACCAATCTTTGATGCAGACAAAAGCCACATACATCACAAGTTCCTGGCTATGGGATATAACCAGCACTATACATTATTCATTATTATCCTACTAGCCCTAGCATTCATTGGAACCAACGTAATACTAGGTAATATGAGTGTAGGATTAACAGGAATATTACTTATCGATATAGCCCTCTATACGATGCTACACATCGGTATCAATCAAAAAATCAAACTAAAGAAAAAAGTAGAGAAATGACCATACAAAACAAAACAGAAATCAAGAATAGGAACAACAGAATGGAGCGTTTCGTAAAACGTTCTACAGATATTCTTGTTTCTGTACCTTGTCTCGTTCTATCTTCTCCCCTATTTGTCATTATCTCCTTAGCTATCAAATGGGAAGATGGATTACCTATCATCTACAAGCAAGAACGTATAGGTTTGCACGGGAAACCTTTCAACATCTATAAATTCAGATCTATGAAGGCTGATGCAGAAAAAGATGGTCCAAATCTACTAGAGATTGAAGGCGACACGCGACTCACACGTGTAGGAAAATTCATAAGAACTCACCATTTAGATGAACTTCCACAGTTATGGAATATTCTAAAGGGAGACATGTCGTTGGTCGGTCCCCGCCCGGAACGGAAATACTACATCGACCAAATCATCAAGCATGATCCTCGCTATACTTATCTGTATCAGATCCGACCGGGTGCTACTTCTTATGCCACCCTCTATAACGGATATACGGATACGATGCCGAAGATGTTGAGAAGACTGAGTCTTGACCTCTACTACCTGGAGCACAGATCCTGGTGGTTTGATGTCAAGATTCTGTTCAAAACTATGATGAACATCCTGTTTGGCAAAATATTTTAATGAGTAGCTACTTTTACATCGTAAGCTACTGACTTTTGCATCATAAGTCCCTGACTTTCATATCGTAAGTAACTGACTTTTGCATCGTAAGTCTTTGATTTCCGTCTCGGAAACAACCGACTTCTGGTGACAGGGTGACACTGGTGACAGGGAATTCTGAAGATTTACTCTCGCGCGGGCAGGCAGGAACTTTCGGCCTGATTTTTCCTGCCTGCCCGCGTGCGAGGCGAAATGTTGAAAAACTCGTGTCACCCTGTCACCGTGTCACCGTGAACAATGAGCTGAGAATGCACTGTATAGCTCTCTTGCTATGGGCATAATCTCTCCTGTCTCCGCCTCCGTTGGCTTTCGGAAGTAGAGATCCGTACATTACTGTTTTTGTCGCGACGCCTCCAAAGTAGGTAATAAGGTTCTAATCTGTGTCACACGGTGCAAAGATAGTAAAAATAAAATAAATGAGAGTTCCCATAGTGGGAACTCTTAAATAATAATTATTGGTTTTTAGAATCTTTTAAACGATAAGGACTGAAAAATATATTCGATTCTCGAAAGTTGCAGAAGAAATTGGTGCGAACTGTATGGTTGAAACAGGTCAAAGGGCTCAGTTGGGTAATTTCAACCGTACAAATCGTAAGATTTTAGACATTGAACGCTGTGAAAGGAAAAAAGACGGTTTTGTGACAATTTTTCCATTTCACAGCTTTTTATTTGGCATTATTTATATAAAAATCTGTTTTCTCGTACAAATAGAAAAGACTCCGCAAAGGGTTTTTAAAACTTTTTTTTAAGTTAATGGTAAATTTGTTGCCATTTTATTTTTTTGTTTCAATTTTTTTTAGTACCTTTGCAATCGTTATCCTGAATACAATCTTTTTACCTTAAAGAAAACTAATACCTATTGAATGTAGAGCAGTTGTCTGAGAAGATAGCTGCTCTTGTCTTTTTTATAGCTCCCCATATAATAAATACCGCAAAACATCCGTTTTTATTTATAGAAACAAGTCTTATCACTTGTATAAATCATCACAGAAGAAACAATGAAAACAGAAGTTAAGAAGATTCCTTATCTCGACCTGAAGGCTATCAATGAGCCTTACGAGAAGGAGATAAAGGATGCTATCAACAAGGTGGTCAACAGCGGATGGTATCTGCAAGGTGAAGCCGTAAAGAAGTTTGAGAAATCGTATGCACAGTTTATCGGTACAGAATACTGCATCAGCTGCGCTAACGGGACGGATGCGCTCAAACTGATGCTGATGGGCGAACTGGCCATCGGAAATCTGCAGAAAGGTGATGAGGTGATTGTGCCTGCCAACACTTATTTCGCTACCGTACTTGCCATCAGCAGCGTAGGACTGACACCTGTATTGGTGGATGCCAATATCGATACATTACAGATAGATGACCAACTGATAGAAGCCCGAATCACACCGAAGACCAAAGCCATCATGATTGTTCATCTCTATGGCAAACTGGCATGGACTCCGAAGATTGCTGAAATCTGCAAGAAGCATCATCTCTTGCTTTTCGAAGACAATGCGCAGGGATTCGGATGCTCCACTACTCTATCTGATTCTCCTGAAGAACCATCGAAAAGAAGATATACCGGAAATCTTTCAGATGCTGCCGCCCACAGTTTTTATCCTAGCAAGAATCTGGGAGCTTTGGGAGATGCGGGAGCTGTAACTACCAATAACAGGGAATTGGCGGAAGCCATCATGTCACTACACGAATATGGAAAGATAGAAGACGGCATCTTCAGATACCAGGGCATCAACTCGCGCATGGATGAGATTCAGGCTGCGGTACTGAATGTGAAACTGCAATATTCTGAAAACGAACAGAAAGCGAGATACAGACAGGTACAGCTATATCTGGAGCATCTGGATGACAGCATCAAGGACAGATGCATCGCAGCGAAACTCATCTCTCCTGCTCATGAAAATGTTTTCCACGTCTTCCCTTTCCTTACCCCGAAGCGAGACCAACTGAAAGCATTTCTGGCAGAGAATGGGGTCGGCACAAAGATTCATTACTTCCGCCCACCCTATCTGCAGCCATGCTATCCGGAAATGAATCATCTGGAATTTCCGGTAGCCAAGAGAATAGCTGACGAAGAACTGAGTCTGCCTTGCAACTCATCGCTCAACGATGAAGATATCATCAGAGTAAGCAAACTCATCAACCAGTTCTTGGCTTAAAGGTACTGCACTTTGGCACCGATAGAGAGGCCGAAGACATCCCAGAAACCGGCATTTCCGTTACGGTAGAAACGCATAAAGTAGATATCCGTTGTACCCAACTCATAGAAGAACGTAATACTCTTGATACGCTTACGTTTATTGTGCGGAATATCATACTTAAAACGTTCACCCAAGGCGATATTAGGACGGACTCTGGTAGAGAACGGATAGTAGCCGCTTTCATACTTGGTAGGCTGCTTAGTCCAGAAATCATGTCCGAACACCGTATTGAAATACAGGCTGCACTCCAGCGGTTCAAACCACCAGCCCTTACCGATATTGCGACGCCAAGGAATGAAATTCTCCTTGAGCGTCATGGTTAACTTCTCATCGTCAGAACTGAACTTCGGGATGTAGCCAAACAAGAGCTGCGTTTCCCACTGGCGGCGCTTACCATATTCCCATCCGATACCCAGCGAAATGATACCCATATTGCCACAGGTCTGAATGATGCCACTAGTAGGTATCAGCAAATCCCAATGCTTACGGTAGCGCATGACGCGGCGGTCATATCGGGTCAGTTTGCCATCCGCCAACACCAGAGTATCATGAACGATACTATCCTTCAGTTCCAACTCCTCACTTTTCCCGGTAACCTCATCGGCAGCATGAACCTGTACAGAACCTGCAGCAAGCAAAGCTCCCAGAATGAATATATGCTTAAAACTCAATAACTTCATAACGATAATCTGTTGGAGTAATGGTGAATATATAGTATTGATGCTTAGCGGCATTAGCCACCTGATAATAGATGATGCCATCGCCATAAATATCTTCTTGCTTGGTATGATGACCATGACCGCAAAGGCAGCACATCAAACCTGGGAACTGATGCGTATAAAAATTGAAGACCTTAGCTACATTATTATTAAACTGCTCTGAATAAGGGGCAGCATGCATACAGACAATGGTACGCGAAAAGTCATCTGCATCTGCCTTAACCTGCTCTTCCATGAAATCGAAATTAGGTACAGGGCGGGAATAGTCAAACTCTATGGCATTGGTATTGAGGCAGACAAACTTTACCTTACCGGCGATGAAACTGAAATCCGGATTACCAAAGATTTTCTGATAAGACTGGTTACCTGTTCCCAAACAGTCATGATTACCCAGCAGAGCCACGAAAGGTATCTTCAACTTCTGAAGATGGTCACGGGTCCACTGAAACTCACGGGTAGCACCAAAGTCGGTAAGGTCTCCACAATGAATCACGAAATCGAGGGAATCACTGCGGCGATTGATATCATTAACCTCACTCTTCAAATCATCCAACCACTGGTGTGAATCGCTGATCATAGCAAAACGGATTGTATCTTTCGACTTTACTGCAGCCTCAATCTTCTGAATATTGGCAACATTCAGATTTCTATCGCCGTCGACATGCACATCATACGGATGGACATCGAAGACGGTATCGCAGGATGCCACCATAAAGAGACAACAGGCAGCCAGGATATAGGGAATAATTTTATGCATTCTTGTCTTATTATCTTTAAAAACTCTTTTTTATAACTCTTAAATACTACTTTTTCTTCTTTTTCAACCTTGCATAGAAACCTTGTAACCTGCCAGGCTGGCAACCGGCATCGAGCAGTTTCTTCAAATCACGATAGGCTTCGTCTTTTCTTCCAAGCAGAATCAGGATGTCTACATGATTGAAAGCAAAATCCTCATTACCGGCATCCAACTCCATCGCCTTGGCGTAATCAAACTCTGCCAGCTCAAGCATACCCCTCTCCTTCTCCATGCCACCTCTTGCAGCATAAGCCATCGCACTGTCAGGGTACTGCTCTATCAGACTGTTAATGCCATCGTAAGCCTCGGTATAATGCTTATCTTTCTCATTGAGCAAAGCCAGACCGAGTTGCGCCTGGAAGTTGCCAGGAACAAGTACCAGAAGATTCTGATAATCTAGACGCGCAAAGTTATAACGGAGCAACTTCTCATTGACAAAGGCACGATAGAACAAACCGGCGATATTGGTATTGTTCAGAAAGAGTACCTTATCAAGATCATCCTTGGCATATTGCCATTGCTCCAGCTGTATATTCCAAGCAGCCTTTTTCAGTCGCAGATCGATACTGTCGGGATGATATGCAAGCACTTCTGTAGCCTTGGAGAGTGAATCGCGCAAGGCTTTATTCTGAGCAGCACGTGCCTTGTCGGCATCTACGTTCTGCGCAGATACAGACAAAGAAACCATCGATGCCAATAATAATGTATAAAAACTTTTCATGGTGCAAAGTTAAGAAGACTTTTGCAAACTGCCAAATAAAAAACTATAAAACTTATTTGAGTTTACAAAAAGAACTAAATTTCAGAAAGACAGGACAATCAACAAGAAAAGCCTTAAGAGAAAGAAACACTCCTCTTAAGGCTTTTATCTATAAAGCATCTGGATAGAAAATTCACCCAGCGCCGAAAAATCCATTTACAGATTAAGCATTCTTAATCCAGTTAACGATCCATGCGCCAACCTCAGTTGTGCCATAGTGAGCACCGCCCTCAACCTGAATTTCAGGTGTGCGGACATTGGCATCAAGAGAAGCATCTACTGCCTTGCGGATCAAGGCGCCCTCCTCGTTCAAGCCGAAGTGCTCCAACAACATAGCTGCAGAAAGAATCTGAGCTACTGGGTTAGCCAGGTTCTTGCCAGCTGCCTGTGGCCATGAACCATGAACAGGCTCGAACAAAGGTGTGTGCTCACCGAGAGAGCTGGATGGCTGCAAGCCCATAGAACCGGTGATGCAAGAAGTCTCATCGGTCAGGATATCACCGAAGGTATTCTCTGTAACGATAACATCGAAGAATGTAGGCTCAGTCAATACGCGCATAGAAGCGTTGTCGATGAACATATAATCGGTGTTTACCTCAGGATACTGTGGCTCCATCTCCTTGGCAATCTGACGCCAAAGACGAGAAGATGCCAATACGTTTGCCTTATCTACTACTGTCAAGTGCTTGTTGCGCTTCATGGCAAACTCGAAAGCTACCTTCAGGATGCGCTCAATCTCAGGACGGGTATAGATATCTGTATCGTATGCCTTATCGTTATCCTGATACTTCTCACCGAAGTACATACCGCCAGTTAACTCGCGGATAACTACGAAGTCAGCACCCTTCAGGAGTTCATCCTTCAATGGTGACTTGTGGAGCAGGCAATCGAATGTGGCTACTGGGCGAACATTGGCGAAGAGGCCCAACTTCTTACGCATAGCGAGCAAGCCCTGCTCAGGACGAACCTTGGCTGTAGGGTTGTTGTCGAAACGTGGGTCACCAACGGCTGCGAAGAGCACAGCATCAGCATCCATACAAGTCTTGAAGGTCTCCTCTGGGAATGGATCACCTACCTCATCGATAGCGTGAGCGCCGCAGATAGCCTCGTTGTAAGTAAACTCGTGGTTGAACTTCTCTGCAATGGCCTGCATAACTGCTACGCCCTGCTTCATAATCTCTGGTCCGATACCATCACCGGCGAGAACTGCAATGTTTAATTTCATCTTATCTGATTTTTTAATTGTTTTATTGTTTATAACCTTCGGAGATAATTCTGTAATCTTCGGAGATATTTTCATAATCTTCGGAGATATTTTCATAATCTTCGGAGATAATTTCGTAATCTTCGGAGATATTATTCCATATCCAGATTTCGAGGCGATACAGCCTGTTCGTCGCTCTTATCTGCCTCGTACATATTAATCATCTTCAGCGTTGCCTTGATAGCTGCTTCTGTCTGGTCAGCATCCAAGCCTCGGGTACGCCAGATACGATCTCCTTCACGCCAGGTAATGACGGTCTGAACGAGGGCATCGGTACGACCACCAGGTGGGATGGTTACCTGATAGTTGTCGAGCTTAGGGAAGGTCTTGCCGAGCTTCACCTTGTAGATATTGCGGAGGGCTTTCACGAAAGCATCATACTGACCATCACCGGAGCTACGGTCTTCATACTCCTTACCCTCTATTTCTACCTTTACACTGGCTATAGGCTTCAAACCATAGGAGGTAGATACCATGTAACTTACCAGTTTCACCTTATCCTCTGGAGCTCCATGCTTCAATACATCACTCACGATGTATGGCAGATCGTCCTGGGTTACCAGTTCCTTGCGGTCGCCGAGTTCTGTGATTCGCTTGGTCACCGCCTTGGTCTGCTCAGGCGTCAGTTCCAATCCCAGTTCATTGAGGTTCTGCACGATATTCGCCTTGCCAGAGTTCTTACCCAACGCATACTCACGATGTCTGCCGAAACGCTCAGGTACCAGGTCGTTGCAATAAAGCTTGTCCTTGTTGTCACCATCGGCATGCACACCAGCTACCTGGGTAAAAACGTTATCTCCTACTACCGGAGTATTCGGAGCCACGGCAATGCCACTATATCCTTCAACCAATCGGGAAATATCGTTCAGACGGTCTTCCTTAATATTGGTCTTTGCCTCGAACATGTCTTTCAGAATCACCTGAACACTTGCCAATGGTGCATTACCACAACGCTCACCCAGACCATTCACGGTAACGTGAAGACCCTTGGCGCCGCTCAATACGGCAGCCAGCGAGTTGCTCACAGCCAGATCGTAGTCGTTATGGGCATGGAAGTCGAAGTGAGAATTCGGATAACGGCGCACCATCTGGCGCATATACTCCACACACTGCAATGGGTTCAGAATACCCAACGTATCAGGAAGAAGGAAGCGCTTGATAGGCAGTTTTACCAACTCATCCATCATCATGAAGAGATAGTCACGACTGTCACGCATACCGCTCGACCAGTCCTCCAAATAGAGATTCACGGTGAATCCCTTGCTCAAAGCATAGTCGATGGTCTGCTTGATATGAGCGAGATGCTCCTCAGGCGACATTTTGAGTTGCTGGGTGCAGTGCTTGTAGCTACCCTTAGCCAAGAGGTTGATGACATGACCGCCGCATTCAGCAATCCAATCCACACTCTTGTTGTTATCCACGAATCCCAATACCTCAACGGAATCCAGTTTACCTATAGTCTTAGCATAACGGCAAATTCGAGCGACAGCATCCTTTTCGCCTTCTGACACACGCGCTGAAGCCACCTCAATGCGATCTACATTAATGTCGTGCAACAGCATTCTTGCTATCATCAACTTCTCGTGAGGAAGGAAACTGACACCATTGGTCTGCTCGCCGTCGCGCAGCGTGCAGTCCATGATCTCAATCTCCTTGATGCGGGAATTATCTCTCTTTGCGTTAACGTTCATCTTTATTATTAATGTTAAGTGTTAAATGTTAAGTGTTAAATAAGGCTTTCACCCTATCAACCTGCGTCTTATCCTGCAAGTCAACATTCAACACTCAACATTCAACATTACCTATTTATTCTTCTCTTCCCAAGCCTCAACCTTGTCGCGGTTCTGAACGAGGAAGTCTACATCGTCCAAACCATTCTCCAAACAGTGTTTCTTGTAGCCGTTGATTTCGAAGTGTTCGCTCTTGCCGGTAGCAAGATTGGTCACGGTCTGGTTAGGAAGATCTACCTTCACCTCTGTCTTGTGATCCTTGTCGATGCTCTCGAAGAGTTCCTTCAGGAATTCCTCGCTTACTACTACTGGCAATACGAGGTTGTTCAACTCGTTGTTCTTGTGGATATCAGCAAAGAAAGAGCTGATGACTACACGGAAGCCTGCACCTGCGATAGCCCAGGCAGCGTGCTCACGTGAAGAACCTGAACCGAAGTTCTTGCCAGCTACGAGGATGACACCACTGTAAGAAGGGTCGTTCATCACGAAGTCTGGCTTTGGAGTTCCGTCGGCATTGTAGCGCCAGTCGCGGAAGAGGTTGTCACCCATACCCTCTTTATCGATGGCCTTGAGGAAACGGGCTGGGATGATCTGGTCTGTATCTACATTCTCCAAAGGAAGAGGAATGCAGCTTGATGTAATTACATTGAATTTCTGTTTCATTTCAATTTAACATTTAACATTGAACACTTAACATTACATAAACTCTCTTGGGTCGGTAATCTTACCTGTAATAGCGGCAGCAGCTGCTACGTATGGACTGGCAAGGATGGTGCGGGAACCTGGTCCCTGACGACCCTCGAAGTTACGGTTGGATGTACTTACAGAGTACTTGCCTGCAGGAATCTTATCATCGTTCATTGCCAGACAGGCAGAGCATCCAGGCTGACGGATTTCGAAGCCGGCAGCCTCAACAATCTTATCAATTCCCTCTTCACGTATTTGTTTATCAACCAACCATGAACCTGGTACAAGCCAAGCAGTTACGCCATCTGCCTTCTTCTTTCCTTTAACAAGAGAAGCGAAAGCACGGAAGTCTTCAATACGACCATTGGTACATGCGCCCAAGAATACATAATCGATAGGATGACCCTCGAGTTTCTCGCCTGGCTGGAAGCCCATGTAGTTGAGGCTCTTCTTGAAACCAGCCTGCTCTTCCTCAGGAATCTCATCGAGAGTTGGGATACTTTCGGTAATGCCGATACCCATACCTGGGTTGGTACCATAGGTGATACGTGGTTCGATATCCTTTGCCTCGAAAGTCAACTCTTTGTCGAAGACTGCATCATCGCCACTCTTCAAGGTCTTCCAGTAAGCCACAGCCTTGTCCCACTCTTCACCCTTAGGTGCATATTCACGACCCTTGATGTACTCGAATGTTGTCTCATCAGGAGCTACGAAACCACCACGGGCACCCATCTCGATAGAGAGGTTACAGAGGGTAAGACGACCTTCCATTGACATATCCTTCACTACATCGCCACTGTACTCAACGAAGTAACCGGTAGCACCTGAAGTAGTGAGCTGGCTCATCAGATAGAGAGCAACGTCCTTGGCAGTAACGCCCTTGCTGAGCTTACCGTTGATGCTGATACGCATAGACTTTGGCTTGCTCTGGAGAATACATTGTGAAGCCATCACCATCTCGACCTCAGAAGTACCGATACCGAAAGCTACGGCACCCATTGCACCATGAGTAGAAGTATGAGAGTCACCGCAAACGATGGTCATACCAGGAAGAGAAAGACCCTTCTCAGGACCTACTACGTGGATGATACCATTATCCTTTGTGTTCATGGCAAAGTGAGTAACACCGAAATCAGCGGTATTCTTTGCCAAGGTATCTACCTGTTTCTTTGAGATAGGATCCTCGATTGGCTTATCCTGATCGTGAGTAGGAGTATTGTGGTCAGGCATACAGAAAATCTGGTCTGGACGGAACATCTTGAGTCCGCGTGCTCGCATACCAGCGAATGCCTGAGGTGATGTTACTTCGTGACAGTAGAGACGGTCGATGTAAAGCTGTGTAGGACCGTCCGGAACAATCTGGACAACGTGCTTGTCCCAAATCTTGTCGAATAATGTATTCATAATATCTCTTGTTATATATATGTTTATCTAATCTTAAACTTGTTAATACAATCAATATAAGCCTCAACAGAAGCCGTAACGATGTCGGTATCTGCACCGAAGCCATAATATACATGACCATCGTATTCTACCTGCATGTGAACCTTGCCCACATCATCAGAGCCCTTGTCGATAGCCTGGATGGTGAACTCCTTGAGGTTCATCTCCTTGGTGATGACCTTCTTGAGAGCATTGATAGCAGCATCTACCGGACCGTTACCAGATGATGCAGCCTCAAACTTCTGACCTGCAATATCAAGACCGATACTTGCCACGCTCTTCACGCCCTTACCTGTAGTAACTTGCAACCAGTCGAGCTGAACACCATGCTTATCAGCAGAATCAGCACCGGCAAGCATCAAAACATCCTCATCGGTAACTTCCTTCTTCTTATCAGCCAGTTGGAGGAACTTCTTGTAAATCTTGTCGAGTTTCTCCTCATCATTAATCTCTACACCATTGACATGGAGACGATACTTCAATGCAGCACGACCAGAACGGGCTGTCAGAACGATAGCATTGTCATCCAATCCAACTTCCTTAGGATCAATGATTTCATAAGTCTGAACATTCTTCAAGACGCCATCCTGATGGATACCGGAAGAATGAGCAAATGCATTGCGACCCACGATAGCCTTGTTTGGCTGGACAGGCATATTCATCAGGCTGCTCACCATGCGTGAGGTAGGAATAATCTTGGTGGTATTGATGTTGGTATCAATATTGATATGCTTGTGACACTTCAGAATCATGGCAATCTCTTCGAGCGAAGTATTACCTGCACGCTCACCTATACCATTGATGGTAACCTCAACCTGGCGTGCACCATTCAAAACACCCTGCAGGGTATTGGCAGTAGCCATACCGAGGTCGTTATGACAGTGGGTAGAAAGGCGTGCCTTGTCAATGCCATCAACATGCTCCATGAGATACTTGATTTTGTCACCATATTCATCAGGCAGACAATAACCAGTAGTATCAGGAATGTTCACTACAGTAGCACCCGCCTTGACAACAGCCTCTACGACACGAGCCAGATACTCATTATCGGTACGGCCTGCATCCTCAGCATAGAACTCTACGTCCTCAACATACTTTTTAGCATACTTGACAGCAGCTACAGCACGTTCGATGATTTCCTCACGGGTAGAATTGAACTTATACTTGATATGACTGTCGCTGGTACCGATACCGGTATGGATTCTCTTATGCTTGGCATACTGCAAAGCCTCAGCAGCACAATCAATATCTTTTTCTACGGCACGGGTAAGTGCACAAATAGTAGGCCAGGTTACAGCCTTAGAGATTTCTACCACTGAATTGAAGTCGCCCGGACTTGATATTGGAAATCCAGCCTCAATTACATCCACGCCCAACTGCTCCAGTTGCTTTGCCACCTGAATCTTCTCAACTGTGTTCAACTGACATCCCGGAACCTGTTCGCCATCGCGGAGGGTCGTGTCGAAAATGTATAATCTGTCACTCATATCTTTAAAATTTTAAATTTACACCTTATTATATATAAGAGCTACACATTCAGAACGCACTACGTTTATATAGCAATCCGTGCAGAAGCATCAGATAAAGTAAAAAGCCTTCCCCCACTCCATAGACGGAAGTGTAGAAAGGCTTTTAATATCTTAAGCGATGAACTATACGCACACCTTATCACTTCCGCCCACAAACTGCAGTCGAAGTCGAATAATAATGCTTGTAATGTTCAACAATGTTGTTCTCATATCTATCTTATTATGTTATATTCTTAAATTCGCATGCAAAGGTAACACTTTTATTTGATACTAGCAAACAATTTATAACTTTTTTAATAGAAATGATAACAAATTCCTATAATCTTATGGATTTTTTACCCAAAAACGTTAATCCTGTGCAAGAATTTGGCGAAAAAGCCAGTTTTTGAGTGAAAAAATTGACAAACTCTAACCTTAGAAAGGCAGATTCTCTGCAGGCGGCGGTGGTAGCGGACTACCATCCTGCCCTCCGCCATTCATCCTAGAGCCTACAATCTCACCACCTTCCTCGACAGGTGCTGCTGCAGCATCCTGCGGATCCTGGAATCGGGTAAATTCTCCACGGAAGTTCAGGAGAACATCTCCAACAGAGCCCTTACGGTGCTTGGCAATGATAATCTGTGCCATACCATGAAGGTCATTACCCTTTTCATCCTGATAGATGTGATAATATTCCGGGCGGTGAACGAAAAGCACCATATCGGCATCCTGCTCGATGGCACCGGATTCACGGAGGTCACTCAACTGAGGTCGCTTTCCTTCCAAACCCTCACGGTTCTCTACATTACGGGAGAGCTGCGAAAGAGCAAGCACAGGAATATTCAGCTCTTTGGCAATACCTTTGAGCGAACGGGAGATGGTAGATACCTCCTCCTGACGGCTACCAAACTTCATACCATTGGCATTCATCAGCTGGAGATAGTCGATCATCAACAGTTTAACACCCTTTTCCCTTACCAGTCGGCGCGCCTTGGTACGGAGTTCGAAAACAGAAAGACCAGGCGTATCATCAATATAAATAGGTGCACCTGTCAGTTTTCTCAGTTTTTTATCCAACCGTTCCCATTCTGGCTGTTCCAATTGTCCGTTCAGTATTTTCTTACCCGAAATCTCGCAAACATTCGAGATGAGTCGGTTCACCAACTGAACGTTATTCATTTCCAGAGAGAAGAATCCGATAGGCACATCATAATCTACCGCCACATTCTTGGCAATACTCAATGCAAAGGAAGTCTTACCCATGGCAGGACGACCGGCGATAATCACAAGGTCGGACGGTTGCCAACCTGATGTCATATCATCCAACCCACGATAACCCGTAGGAATACCGGTAAGACCACCCGAGTTCTGAGCAGCGCGCTGCAAGATGGCAACGGCCTCCTTTACAACCGGATCAATCTGTGTATAATCCTGCTTCATATTGTTCTGCGAAAGCTGGAAGAGTTCACCTTCAGCTTTCTGCATCAGTTCATCCACATCCACACCTTCTTCATACGCCATCGTCTCGATGTCGCCGGCATAATGAATCAACTGGCGCTGCATATATTTCTGCGCCAGGATACGGGCATGCGACTCTACATGGGCAGCCGAAGCCATGCCTGCAGAAATATCCATGAGATATTGTGCTCCTCCCACCTTATCCAGTTCGCCTGTCTTGGCTAACTGATCGGCAAGAGTCATGATATCCACAGGCCGTTCCTCCATGTTCATCACCTGGATAGCCTGATATATTCTCTTATGACGCGGGTCATAAAAAGTATCCGGCTTGAGCAACTCCGACACCACCGAAAAGGCATCAGAATCTATCATCAAGGCACCCAGTACTGCCTGCTCCACATTCACAGCCTGCGGCTGCAAATGGGCGTAGGTTGGATCTATCTGTACCTTATTCTTATTTTTATTATTCTCCGCCATCTTTATTGTTTTTCCTTTCCTCGAAAACTTTTTTTGTTATAAATTCCAATTCTATAGGCGCAATACCACGATTATCGAGCCAATCTCCCATCTCGAGCAGGCCGAGTACATCTATATCTTCCTTAGGGGAAAAAGCTGCATGACCAGATGCTTCATTCAAAAATCTGATAGCTGCAGTTCCTCCCTTTTTCACGAGAACGCAGAGTCCGTAATAGAAAAATTTCATAGACTCCCATCTGTGGTCTTGTGGCTTGGAAACTTTGCTCACCATCGCAGATAACATTTTCATGAATATGCGTTCCTTTTCATCCTTATCCATATCTGTCATGTCAGAATTCAATATATCCCTGATTTCATTATCATCACTATTTTGCAGATAAGGTTCTATTAAAGCCATTGCATGGTCAATGTTTTTATCGCCTTCCGATTCTGAAAAGAGCAAAGAGAAAGCCAGTCTGCATTCTACCTGTTCTTCCTTAGGATACTGTTCATCCATCTGGAAAGCCCATTCCAAAGCCTCCTTATAATGATGGAGTTTCAATAAGAGATCGGTCTTTTTCAGCTTGAGCTTAAACTGCTTACTCTCATCTGATTCTTCTTTAATCAAGCAATTCAATGTTATTAAAGCCGCCGGGTCTTTTATCTCCTCTTCTATTTCTAATTTCAACTCCGTGGCAGCCTTATAAGTTGGGCTTGTATTCTTAATCACATAGAGATGTTCAAGCGCTTCATCATATTTTTCCTCCGATTTGTATGCCAATGCAAGCATCATATGCTCTTCGTCGGTATATTTTTTCAGATTACGCAAAATCTTGCTAACAAAGGCATAGTCGCCTCTTTTAGCAGAGAAACGGGCCAGCGACAGGCGATACTTGTCATATTCCGGTTTAGCAAACAGTCCCGTAGTAAAGAAAGGAATTTCCTTCTGCACTTCGAAAGGATTATCAAATGCCTTCCTCATTGGAGAGAGAGTATAGAATCGGTAGAGGTCCTGCACATAGCGATGACGAACCCTAATGGCACGTTTCTTCTTTTCCTCTTCAGAGAGATTCTCTTCATGTTCCATTACCGAATCAAGCAGTGTGACATTTTCAGAATCCTTTGCTTCTGTAGAATCAGTCTCATCCTCTACTGGCTCTTCGGTATTCTGCTCTTTTTCCACCTCATCTTCTTCGTCATAAAAAACAGGACCAGACACCATATTTTCCGGGGTAACATCCAATGATTCAATAAATTCCTTAGATGTATTATTCAATGAAAGAATGATGCTATACAGATCGGTATCACACATAGAGGCGCCTCTCAAAAGATTGTTGATGAAATTGCGATGCTGTTTCATCGTAGCCCGAACATTCTTGAGCGTAGAATTACGGACATAGAAAGGAACAAACCAATTATAGAGTGAATGGAAATGACCGAAGCTCTTCTGGTTGGCAAACTGATGATAATAGACATCAACTCCTATATCTTCTGAATTCAACATATAGTCGAAGGCTCCCTTAAGGGCATCATCAGGATTCTCCCCATCTGCTGAGAAGCAATTAAGTCCCAATTCACCCGTTTGGTCTATCTTTTCGGCCAAATCCTGAGTAAAAGAAGTGAACATAGTCTTCACCACGGAATGCATCATCTCCTTGCTATCCTTTTTACTTGTAAGACATAGACGCATCTGGCGTTGGAGATCAACACAGGCTGCCAAAAATTCATCATCCATGATCAAGCCAGCAGCAGAATCCCAATATTTCTGTTTTTCACCCGAATTGGTTATTGCACAGAAAACGAAACCCACCAAAGCTCGCTGACGAACACTGCAAGTACTGTCGTCAGACTTGATTAAGCGCATCAAGACTGCAAGTCTAGGGGCATCAAAGAATACAGAGCATGACAATGAAACAGCCGAAACTATCATATTGATGGTGTATGGATCTACCAAATCGGAAGCGATGATATCAAGAATATTCTTGACAAAATCATCATTCCATTCTTCAGTTGTCAAAATATAAGAAAACACCATATTGCGATAGGCATTAAGCTGCTCTTGTATCTTTTGTCTTTCCTCGTCTATCTGTTCTTCAGACAAGTCTACCCTCAAATTTAGCATAGCTTCATCTGTAGCAAATTTCTCAAAGGTTTCCTGTACCTCATCAAAACTTGTCAGATTCTGAGCTCTTTTGCAAAGTGCAACAAATGTAGACTCATTAGCCAAAATCCATTCGTGGCGCATTTTACTATAGAGCGTGTCTATATCCATATCCAAATCTGAAGCAAGATCATAAAGTTCCCGATGTTTAAGTTTGCCATCTATATAATCATGATATAAAGCATCATATCTTTGTTCAATTTCCGCTATTCCTGGCAGACATGGTTCCAAACACACTTCCTGGTCAATTATCTTGCGAATTGCCTCTATTCTGGATATCATAGTGACATTTTCATGCGAAAACTTTGTCCAGCTAAAATCTTCTCTTTTCATAAGCCGCTTATTTTTGTGCTACAGCCAGATCACGACGTCTTGGTTCCATAGCATGTTCATATTTAAGTTTTGGAAGATTACTGATGGTTTTAGCATCGGCACCCGTATATTTTGTGATGATTCTTGCATAATGCTGTACCCCACGACTGTTTATGCTATCAACAGCAATATTATACGCCTTGATAAATTTGGCAACTTGGTCTTTACGGCGCGGCTCTGAAAGTATTTTCTTGCGGAAAGCCACAACACCCAACTGCAAGTTCTTATCTCTGCTGTCAAAGAGTTTTACATGCTGTTCAAGTCGGGCTTTGGTAGCTTGAGGTTCTGGCAGCAACATGGCATCCATCTCGTTGTTAAGCAACATACGCAGACGGATGTTCAAATCGTTGATTTGAACCTTATAAGCATCATATTTAGGCTTACCGCTATCGATTGCTAAAGTAGCCAGATAATCAGTTGCAGAGTAGCGGGTCATTGCCACCATCTTATCTGACAGTTGTTTCAGTTCGGATATACGCGAACGCTTATTGGTGATAAACTGCCAATAAAGATTGGTAGAAATAGGGTACGTCAAAGCAGTACCCCGTTTCTCTATATGATGAGCACGAATCAGATCGGTCACGGCTCCCTCTACGCGCTTGCGCTCGATAGCAGTATCACAATCCATTTGTGCAGTATATCTACGCAAATGTACGTCTACACCTTGCTGCTGGAAGATACTGTCATCACATGCCAGAAAGATTGGCAGGCAGTCCATTGTTGGCATCACCGCTATCTTCAGCGCAGCACGGTCTAGGCTATCCAATCTAGCCTTTTCCTTCTTGCTCAAGCGATGACGTTCTGCTTCCGACTTGCCACATCCTGCAAATCCTATAGCCAGCAAGAGCATCAAGGCTGTAAACGTTTTGAACTTATTCATTATCTATCCTTTAATCATTTGTTATTCTACATAGAGAACCAATCCCTTCAAATATTCACCTTCAGGATGATAAATATTGATAGGATGGTCGGCAGGCTGGTGCAACTGGTGCAAGATGCGAACCTTTCTTCCAGCCTGCGCTGCAGCAGTAAACACAGCATTGCGGAACTGATCCTTCGTAACCACCTGAGAGCAACTGAAGGTAAAAAGGATGCCGCCCTTCTTAATACGCTGCAAGCCCTTTACGTTCAGGCGGGTATAGCCCTTCAACGCATTGCGCAAAGCCGCACGGTGCTTGGCAAAAGCAGGAGGATCAAGAACAATCAGATCATACTGCTGGTCATGTTCATCAAGATACTTGAAGGCATCTTCGCAGATAGCCTCATGGCGTGCATCTCCAGGGAAATTGAGCGCAATATTCTCATTGGTCAATTCTATCGCCTTGGCACTACTGTCTACGGAGTGAACAGCCTTAGCCTCGCCTCTCATCGCATAAACAGAAAAACCGCCGGTATAGCAGAACATGTTGAGCACGCTCTTACCCTTGGCATAATGCTCGAGCAGCGAACGGTTCTCACGCTGATCTACGAAGAAACCCGTTTTCTGACCACGCAACCAGTCGATATGGAATTTCAGTCCATTCTCTACAGCAACATCGTCAGCATCACCTCCCAGTATAAAGCCATTTTCCTGTCTGAGGTCAGCCTTATACGGTAAGGTCGTCTCACTCTTATAGTAGATATTCTCCAGTGCTTCACCCATCACCTTCTTCAAGGCTTTGGCTATCTCCATGCGGCAAACATGCATACCCACACTGTGAGCCTGCATGACAGCAGTAGGACCATAGCAGTCGATAACAAGTCCCGGCAAGTTATCACCCTCACCATGAACCAAGCGATAAGTTGTATTGGATGAATTACCGGCAATACCCAAAGCGAGTCTCATTTTATATGCCGAATCCAATCTGGCACACCAGTACTCCTCATCAATCTCAATATCTCTAAAAGAAAGAACACGTACAGCGATAGAACCGATCTGATAATGACCTATAGCAATGAATTCACCACTACGGGTAAACACTCTCACAATGTCGCCCTCCTCTATGCCCTCATCCATTGCCTGGATAGCACCCGAGAAGATCCATGGATGAAAACGCTTGAGCGATTCTTCCTTACCTTTCTTTAAATATACGCTTTTATACATATTTTATATATGAAGTTTCTTACGATTATCAATTTCTATTCCTTACCACCTTATATCATACCCTGAGTTCATCGAGCTCGTAATCGCCTGTAGCAGACAAACGCTTGAATTCCTCATACAGATTAATGCAGCACCAGGCATCTGTAGCTGCATAGAGAGCCTGCGATTCCTTCAAATCGCTAGCCTCCCAATTGCTCAACCGTTGCGCCTTGCTGATTTTCTGGTGAAACAGGTTAGCATACAGTTTCTGCAGACTCATGTCTGCGATACCAAAGTTCTTTGCAACATCCTGCAACTCGATAAAGTAGCCAGCCTTAAAAGCAGCTCGCTTATGGAGCTGCAGCAAGTCATCGTGCCAGGAAAGTCCTACTTTTGGCACGGTGGTATCTTCGAGCAAGCGAATGATGGCAGGAGTCATGCCCGTATGATGCAGGCGGAAAAGATAACAAGTATCATGTGTACTCACCTGCAACAACGAAACATGGTAAGCCTGACCACGCTTGAATGATGGGCGCGTTTCTGTATCCACACCCAGTATATAATGGCTAAGTAGGTCATTAACAGCCGCTTCTGTATCTTCAGGCTTGTCAACGACTACGATTTTGCCAGGAAACAAAGCTCTTGGCAAATTCGTGATTGCCGCCTTGTCGAAACTAGTGAAAATAATCTTCATTATGCTTTTTATTCTTTACAAGTTGCAAAATTAGAAAAAAAAGATGAGAAAAAGAATTGTTTTCTCAATTATTTTCGCTAATTTTGCAGATAAATTATTCAAAAATATATAAAATGGCTAAAAAAAGAACTGAAAAAAAGACCAAAACCTTTAGCGAAGCTATTGGTTTACAGTATATTTTCAACAATACTATCACCGACTTTTTCATAGGATTAGCCTTGGTAGTCATTGCTGTGGTTATCATCATCGCTATGATCTCCTTTCTCAACACAGGAGCCAATGACCAGAGTTTGCTCGAAAATCTGAAGCCGGGCGAATGGACCAACACGGAAAAACTGTTTCAGAACTACTGCGGATCCTGGGGAGCCATTGTATCCTATTGGCTCATTGCCATCAATTTCGGATTTCCAGCCTTCATGCTCCCATTCTTTGTCATTATGGTGGGATTGCAGATGATGCATGCCTACAAGCTGAACCTGTGGAAATGGTTCTTCTGCATGATTGTGGTCATGCTATGGATGTCGGTAACCTTTGCCAAGTTCATCGCACCTATCATGCCAAGCCTCACATTCAATCCGGGCGGAAAGCACGGACTCTTTGTCGTGCAGAATCTGGAGAACATCATGGGTCCTCCAGGACTTACTGCCATTCTTTTCTTCGTGGCGGTAGCATTCCTCACCTATCTCACCACTGAAACCATTACGGTTATCAGAAAAGCACTCAACCCTATCGGTTATATATCAAATAAGGTGAAATTTGAGATTACTAACCATGGAAAGAACAGGAAAGATACGGAAGCTATCGACGAGGTATACGCCAGCGCAGCATATGGTGCTGGCACAGAGGATGAGAAAGAAGAATATAAGGAAGAAGAACCTGCCAAAGTCATCGACCTGAATCTGGATCCGGACCAGACTTTCGCAAACCCGGACATACCTTCTACGCCTGTTGAACCAGAGGCAGACGGACAGGAAGCTACAGGAACAGAAGGTGATACAGAAAAAGATGAAACCATCGCTATAGCCAACGGCACGCAGAACGAGAATATGTCACTCATTGCACGTCAGCGCGAACTCCGTACAAAACGGGCTGAACAGGAAGCATTGGAAAAGCAAGCTGCCGAGGCTGCTGCAGCTTCTGAACATATAGGTATGGACATCTCTGTAGCCACAGCCGACGAGAAGGCTACAAGCAACACCTTGAGCAATGCAGAAGTACTGAATACTCCGATCAATCCGAAGGAGCCGTTCACCAGATATAAATATCCGGTACTCAACCTTCTGAAGAAGTATGAGGATGACGGCGTATCCATCGATGAGGAAGAGCAGCGCGCCAACAAAAACCGCATCATCGAGGTGCTGGGCAACTTTGGCGTACAGATCAAAACCATCCGTGCTACGGTTGGTCCTACCATCACACTCTACGAAATCCAGCCTGCAGAAGGCGTACGTATCTCTAAGATCAAGAATCTGGAAGATGACATCGCCTTGAGTCTGGCAGCTCTCGGCATCCGTATCATCGCTCCTATCCCAGGTAAGGGAACCATCGGTATTGAGGTACCTAACGCAAAGGCGAACATCGTTAGTATGGAAAGTACTTTAAACTCAAAGAAATTCCAAGAAACCAAGATGGAGTTACCTATCGCTTTGGGTAAGACCATTACCAACGAAGTGTTTATGGTTGATTTGGCAAAGATTCCTCACCTGCTTGTTGCGGGTGCTACCGGACAGGGTAAATCTGTAGGTTTGAATGCCATCATCACCTCTTTATTATACAAGAAACATCCAAACGAACTCAAACTGGTTCTCATCGACCCTAAGAAGGTGGAGTTTAGCGTCTACTCCCGTATTGCCAATAAGTTTATGGCTGCGGTTCCAGATGAGGAAGAACCTATCATAACCGATGTAACCAAGGTGGTGAGAACCCTGAACAGTCTGTGTGTACTGATGGATAGCCGTTACGACTTGCTCAAAAAGGCAGGAGCCCGTAACATCAAAGAATACAACCAGAAGTATATCAACCACAAGTTGAAGTTGACAGATGGACATGAGTATATGCCATACATCGTGGTGATTATAGATGAGTTCGGTGATCTGATCATGACAGCCGGCAAGGAAGTAGAACTTCCTATTGCCCGTATCGCCCAGCTGGCACGTGCCGTGGGTATCCACATGATTATTGCCACCCAGCGTCCTACAACCAGCATCATCACGGGTAATATCAAGGCTAACTTCCCTGGTCGTATCGCCTTTAAGGTTACATCTGCCATCGACTCAAAGACCATTCTCGACCGTACAGGAGCCAACCAGCTGATTGGTCGTGGCGATATGCTCTATCTCTGCGGCAACGAACCGGTCCGTGTACAGTGTGCCTTTGTTGATACACCGGAAATCGAGCGCATCAACGAGTATATCTGCGAACAGCCTGGCCCTATTGAACCAATGGAGTTGCCAGAACCAGCCAATGATGAAGGAAGTGCAGGTGGAAACGGCAGTATCAGTGCCCGCGAACTGGATCCGTTCTTCGAAGAGGCAGCCCATGCGATTGTTCTTTCGCAGCAAGGCTCAACCAGCATGATCCAGCGCAGGTTCAGTATCGGTTACAACCGTGCCGGACGCCTGATGGACCAGATGGAAGCTGCTGGCATCGTAGGTGCAGCACAGGGCAGTAAGCCTCGTGAGGTACTGATACAGGATGAAAACCAGCTTAATAATCTGTTAATGGCACTTCGAAACTCTTAATTTTAGTAAAGAACTAAGGGTATGAAAGAAGATAATATTGGAAAAGGTTAAATTATTAAACCCTGAAGCCGTGAAAATGTCTAAGAGAGAAAAGACGTTTTTACGGCTTTGTAATAGAGTATGAAATTTTAGAAGATATAACATAGAATTTTAAAAGAAAGGAAAAGATAAAAATGAAAAAGATTTTAGCATTGGCTTTCGTTGCAATGATGAGCATCGGAGCCATGGCGCAGACTGCGCAACAGGTACTTGATAAGACCGCTGCCGTTATTGGCAACAAAGGTGGAGCTAGCGCCAACTTCAAGATGAGCAGTTCTAAGTATGGATCAGCAAGCGGCAGTATTGCCATCAAAGGCAACAAGTTTAACGCCCGTACCCCGCAAGCCATCGTCTGGTTCAACGGCAAGACCCAGTGGACTTATCTAAAGAAAACCAACGAGGTGAATGTCAGCAACCCTACACAGGCTCAGCAGATGTCCATGAACCCTTATACCTTTATTAATATATATAAGACTGGTTACAAGTCAACGCTCAAGACTGCAGGCAGTAACTATGTAGTACATCTCGTTGCCAATAACCAGAAACGTTCTGTAGCCGAAATGTATATCACCATCAACAAAAAGACACATGTTCCATCAGTTGTCAAGATGCGACAGGGCAATACCTGGAGTACCATCACGGTAAGTAACTTCAGAGCCAAGAGCGTTTCTAACAGCACATTCAATTTCAACAGCAAGGAATGTCCAGGTGCTGAAGTCATCGACCTGAGATAATCTCCTTAAATATCGTATAAAGTTTATTTTCAAATAAGATTCCCCGCCACAACACTCCGGTAGCGTGACGGGGAATTACTTTTTCCAAAAGGGTTTTAGTATCAATAATTTCCAAAAGCGAATCATAAACTCTCCCTTTTTGCACAACAAATCTTAAAACTACTATGCAATTGTAAAATATTCAAAAATACTTTGGAATATTTGCAAAAATATTTGGCAGATACAAAAGAATTGCTTATCTTTGCATCAACAAATTATAAAAACAAGTAATTATGAAGCAGACAGAAGCCTATCAAAGACTCGTGGAGAAAGGTATCCGACCATCACTCCAGCGTATTGCCATTATGGATTGGCTCATCAAGCATCCCACTCATCCAACTATCGAGGATGTGTACAAAGGATTAGCCGAGAGTATCCCAACATTGAGCAAGACAACCGTTTACAACACACTCAGAATGTTGAGTGAGCACAATGCGGCTCAGATGATCACAATCGATGAACATCGCGTATGTTATGATGGAAATATTAAAAGACACGTTCATTTCTATTGCAGAAATTGTGGCAAGGTAATTGACTTTTTCGGCGAACCTGCTCCAAAAGTGGAACCAGGAAAGGAAATTGAAGGAAACATCGTATTGGAAGAACAGCTCTACTACAGAGGAATCTGTGCAGAATGCGCTAAAAAAGGCGTAAAGTCACCTCTCACAGAGACTGTTCAATAATTCAAAAAACAATAATTATACAACAACATTTAAAACAAAAACATTATGAAGAAAAAGTTTATTTGCACCGTTTGCGGTTACATTTACGAAGGTACAGAAGCACCAGAGAAGTGCCCTATCTGCAAGGCTCCAGCCAGCAAGTTCAAAGAGATGGAAGATGCAGTAGATGATGATATGACATTTGCTACCGTTCACGTTCTCGGTCAGGCATATAAGGATGGCGTTAATGAAGACGTTATCAAGGGTTTGAAGGACCATTTCAATGGTGAGTGTGGCGAGGTAGGTATGTATCTTGCTATGGCACGCCAGGCAGATCGTGAAGGCTATCCTGAAATTGCAGAGGCTTACAAACGTTATGCCTATGAGGAGGCTGATCACGCATCTCGTTTTGCAGAACTTCTCGGTGAGGTTTTGGGTGATACCAAGAGCAATCTCGAGGCTCGTATTGCAGCAGAGAAGGGTGCTTGTGAGGATAAGTTCCGCATTGCCAAGCTTGCTAAGGAGCAGGGTTCAGATGCTATCCACGATACCGTTCATGAGATGGCTAAGGATGAAGCCCGCCACTGTGCAGGTTTTGCAGGTCTCTACAAGAGATACTTCAAGTAATAGATTTTAAAAGACGTAACTTTAAAAATTATAATACGATTATTTAGTATTGTTAGTCTAGAAAACAGGAAAGCCGATTCTTGTATAGTAATATACTTGAATCGGCTTTCTTTATGTGATGATAAATATTGTTACTTTGTTTCAGGAACCAGGAACTTGTCTCCTGTTTGCTTAATAAGTTCCTTGGCATATTTCTCAGGATACCCAGGACGAACTGGAGTTGCACCTAATCCATAAGGAGTCTTCTCGAAACTGCCATCTTTTTTAGTTGGCTTGATAATCATGTCATTATACTTCACTACCATAAACTGGAAGAGCTGTTGCCAACGCGCCAACATCTGCTGTGCCTTCTCGATACCATAATCATTGAGATACTTGACTGCAGCCTGTGGATTCTGTGCATACAGTTCCTGAGCCTTAGCCTCAACACCTGGCTGTGCAGCAAAATAGCTGTTATCCAGACTATCACGAACCTCCTTCAAGGTTGGGAACATCTGGCTGTAACGAGGATAAACCATATTGCTGGTCATATTGCACACCCAGTAAGCATTCTTGAAACTGAAATTCACAGCATCTGCTCCCGGTGTGTTATAACACTCAGGACGAACTGTAGAAGAACAGTAGATTGGTGTGAACGCTACCATATTGGCATCATCATTACCAAACCAAAGAACACCGCCAATCTCTCTAGGCATCCATGAACGCATCTGGCTAACAAAAACAAAACCAGTCTGCTGGGTGCTGACCGGACGTTCGTTGAAGCACTGCTTTCCATCCACCTTAAACATCAATGGAGTTGGTCTGTAAGGCATCTGCCAGATACCACCTCCGATATCAGTTCCATCAGCAACAGAAAGAGGTGTACCCTCATAATGGTCACGCATGCAAGCCTCAACATCAGCAACACTCACCTTCTTGTTTGGAACCACCCAGAGAGGCATATCCTTCGCATTAGGATCCTTACCCAAAGCCCAATCAAGATAAGGACTCATGTCGTAGAAATGGTTCAGCATCGCCCAAGCACGGGCATCACAGAAACGGCGACCTGAGAAATCAGGCTTCGCATACGCCATCTTCCAAGAGAAATCAGCATCCTTACCCTTGAACCAGCCCTTGCTGCGGGCAAAAGATACCACATCCTTGGCATACATCACGTTCTTCTTGTCCTTCATGTTGAACTTGCCGATGCGGCTCTGGTTAGCATGTGCACAAACTGCATTATCTGGAATACGGAGAGCTACCCAAACCACGCCCTTAGAGCCTGGTCCCTTGCCCATCATCTCCATAATCCAAGCTTCGTTCGGATCACAGATGGTAAAGGTCTCGCCTTCTGAATTATAGCCGTAAGTATTGGCGATGGTTGTCATCACTTTGATAGCCTCACGGGCAGTCTTACTACGCTGCAGGGCAACATAGATGAGTGAACCATAGTCCATGATACCGGTAGAATCCACCATCTCCTCACGTCCACCATAAGTAGTTTCACCGATGGTGACCTGCCATTCATTGATATTGCCAATCACATTATAAGTCTCGGCAGCCTCCGGAATCTCACCATGATATTTATTGGTATCCCAATCGTAAATCTTACGCATCTCGCCCTTAGCATGCTTACCGGCAGGAAAATGACAGAGATTTTGGAACATACCATAGTCATCGGCACTATATGAACACATCACAGATCCATCAACCGATGCCTTTTTTCCTACTATAAAGTTGGTACATGCCTCAGCCTCAGAGACACTGCCCAACATAGCTACAGCCATCAAGGCAGAAGCAAAAATCTTATTCATAAAATATACCTTAATTTATATATACAAAGTTTATATATACAAAAAGAGAAGAGCTTTTGAATTCTTCACTCTTCCCTCTTCATTCTTCACTTATTCGCAAGCCTTGAAGCTCATATCCAAGCCCTTCACACTATGTGTCAAGGCACCAACTGAGATGAAATCAACTCCCTGCTCTGCATAATCGCGGATGGTATCGTAAGTGATACCGCCAGAAGACTCAGTCTCATACTTACCTGCGATGATGTCTACTGCCTTCTTAGTATCAGGCACAGAGAAGTTATCGAGCATGATACGGTTGACACCACCATGCTTCAATACCTGGTCGAGCTCATCGAAGCTGCGAACCTCGATTTCAATCTTCAGATCGAGACCCTTCTCCTTGAGATAAGCATGGCAACGGTCGATAGCATTGTCGATGCCACCGGCGAAATCGATATGGTTATCTTTCAAGAGAATCATATCAAAAAGACCAATGCGATGGTTCATACCACCACCAATCTTCACAGCCTGCTTCTCCAACATGCGAAGACCTGGAGTTGTCTTACGGGTATCAAGGATATGAGTCTTTGTACCCTCAAGACGCTTTACATACTTAGCAGTCATGGTAGCAATGCCACTCATACGCTGCATGATATTGAGCATCAAACGCTCTGTCTGGAGCAAAGAACGGGTCTTACCCTCTACAATCATTGCAATGTCACCCTTCTTAACATGGGTTCCATCCTGAAGCAACACTTCTACCTTCATGGTAGGATCGAAACGGGCAAATACCATCTTTGCCATTTCAACACCTGCCAACACGCCATCTTCCTTGATAAGCAAGTGGCTCTTACCCATGGCGTCTTCTGGGATACAACACAAAGTTGTGTGGTCGCCATCACCGATATCCTCAGCAAATGCCAAGTCTATCAACTTGTCTTCTAATTGATCTACGCTTAACATATTATTAATGTTTATGTTTAATGTTTATTGATTACTTTTCCGTTCCATAGGGCACGGAGGATGCCTTCCTCATCGCGTTCGACCCGGATTTCGCCGCCTAACCATTCGGTCATCGGCAACTCCTCGCGAAACTCGAAGTAGTTCACCACCCTGCCCTCTTGTATTTCTACCACAGCCTGCTGCAATATCGAGCCATCCGGCAATATAACCTGATGGGCTCCGCATCTTCTCATTTCAGCCATATCTTAAACATTCAGACTAATTACTCGTCATCTGAATAGGTTTATCAGGCATAGGAACCGGTGCACTGGTCGGTGGCGCCAAAGCTCCATCCGGACGTGCTGGAACACTCGGACCTGGTATACGGGTCTTACGAGCAGTATCTACTTTTGCCGAATCAGAAGATGCTGCAGAAGAAACCGGTACCACCTTTTTAGGATGCATACGGATGAGACGAATCTTATTGACAAACATCAGTTTAAGAGTCGTCAAAGAACCGGCATCAGAACTGAAGCCACCCTCATTCAACATAAAGTACCCCTTTATGCATTTAATTCCAAGGCTATCATTATCAGCGAGTTCTACACTATAGTGCTGAGCACTCTGAATATGAATTACAGTCTGTGCCACACTATCGTTCTTGAACTGAACAGCCAGCAAAGCGATACCATCACGCATACCATCCTGGAAGATAAACTGCGATTCGAAATCAAGACGGAACCGGTCACCCTTATGGAAAGCAGTATCAGCTTCAATTTTAAAACTGCGATTGTTGAAGCCCTCATCAGGCGAGAATACCATCGAAGTAGCATCCTTCCAGATATTGGCAGTATCGCCAACAGCAGTAAGATTGTCAAAATCACTATTTCCTGCACTGTTTCCACCCAATGCAACCACCTCTTTATCCAATCTTTCAGCCAAATCCTTATACACATCATGCAGCAATTCAGTATGGCGCATATAATAAACCATCGAACTGTCGAAGTCTGCCGAGGTGACATCATGTTTCTTCAGTACAGCCTCGCGATAAGCCAGACTATTCTTCTCACTACCACCGTCTTCGCTCTGCGCCATAGCAAGAGCGATATGATAATCGAAGAGAATATCCGTCATCTTTCCTTTAGAGAGCACATCTCTTGGCAGCGAAGGCTTACAAGAAGCGAAAGCTGCGCAAAAGCCTACTATCAAACAGAGATAAAGAAAAGCTTTCTTCATGATTACTTGTCCTCCTTATTTTCTTGAGATTGAGACTTTATCTTTTCTTCAGCAGTTTTAATAAAAGAAGAATCTTTAACCTTCTTCTTCTTATCACCACCTCCGAGAGCTTCCAGTTCTTTTCTACAGAAAAGCAAGAGAGAAATGATGCCGACTGATACACAGGAATCTGCAAAATTGAATACAGGATCGAAGAATGTACCATGCTGTCCACCCCAGAAAGGGAACCATTCAGGCCATGTATAGGTGAAGAACGGAAAGCGGAACATATCAACCACCTTGCCCATGAGCACGGGTGCATACCCCTCGCCGAAAGGCACAAGATAAGATACATAATAAGGTGAAGCACCGGTGAAGATAAGTCCGTAGAAGATGGAATCAATCATATTGCCGATTGCACCCGTCAGAACCAGCGCCACCAAAATGATGTATAACAAGCGATAGGTACCACGCTTAATGATGCGATGCAGATAAATGCTCAACGCACAGATGGCTACCAGGCGCAACAGACTTAGCCAGAACTTGCCGATAAACGACATACCCCAAGCCATTCCGTTGTTCTCTACAAATTCGATATAAAACCAATCAGTAACACGAACAGACTCGCCAAGGCAAAAATGGGTCTTGATGTACACCTTGATAATCTGATCGATAACAAGAAGCACAACCACCATTGCCGTGACGAGCCATCCGTATTTAATTTTACTTGTTTTCTCCATTTATTACTTCTTTCTAGCCTCCTTAGAAGCTACACTCAAAGTGGCATGAGGTACAGCACGCAAACGCTCCTTAGGAATCAACTCACCTGTTTCGCGGTCAATACCATAGGTCTTGTTCTGGATACGAACCAAAGCTGCTTCCAATCCCTTGATGAACTTCTGCTGACGCTGAGCCATCTGGATGATTTCTTCCTTGCTTTGTGCTTCACTACCCTCTTCAAGAGCCTTGTAGGTTGGTGATGTATCTACCACATCATTACTGTCTGAGTGGTTCAGCTGAGCCATACAATCATGATAAGTCTGCTTTGCCACCTTCAATTTCTCATCAATGATAGCGCGGAACTCCTCGAGTTCCTGATCGCTATAACGTAGTTTTTCGTTAGCCATAGATGTTATCTATTATGTTATTTGTTAATGTTTTTAGGAAATAAGGGCTAGAAAGTTAGAAGCAAGCAGTTTGGAAATGCTCCTAACTCCTAACTCCTAACTATTTAATTTTTCTCTACGAGAATGTTCAACTTAAAGTCATCAAACTCGGTCTCAACACCTGCGTTGTCGCCGATTTCGATGCTGTCTGCCAATACCTGACCCTTGATGTAGTCGGCGAATGCCTCGATGGCTGCGTCAGTCTCCTCATTAGGAGCCACAGTTACGTTGATGCGGTCGGTAATCTCCAGACCTGTCTCCTTGCGGAGGTTCTGGATACGGTTGATCAACTCACGAGCCATACCCTCCTTCTTCAATTCTGGGGTCAACTCTACCTCAAGCGCTACGGTCAGATTGCCCTCGTTAGATACGAGCCATCCTGGAATATCCTCAGAGATAATCTCCACGTCGGCTACCTCTACCACGGCTTCCTGTCCGTCGATATTCAATGTGATGTTGCCTGCCTTCTCGAAGGCTGCAATCTGGTCCTGATCGAGCGCTGACATCTGGGCAGCAACACCCTTCATCAGCTTGCCGAACTTCTTACCCATCACTCTAAAGTTACACTTCACCTTCTTTACGAGAATGCCCTGACCCTCAATGAAGTTAACCTCCTTCACGTTCACCTCGTTCTTCAACAGTCCTGCTACTGCCTCGATGTGTGCCTTCTGTTCATCATCTACTGCAGGAATCATAATCTGCTGGAGTGGCTGACGCACCTTGATGTTCACCTTGCGGCGCAATGCCAATACCATAGAAGTAATCTTCTGGGCGATGGCCATACGCTCCTCCAGGTCGGCATCGATAGCAGCCTCATCAGCTACAGGGAACTTATCGAGATGTACGCTCTCCAACTCGCCGCCCAAGTCGTGATACAACTCGTCTGCATAGAATGGAGCGAATGGTGCCAGCAGCTTAGCCACTGTCATCAGGCAGGTATAGAGAGTCTGGTAAGCACTCAGCTTATCCTCGCTCATCTCCTTACCCCAGAAACGTTTACGGTTCAGACGAACGTACCAGTTAGAGAGGTCATCGTTGACGAAAGCATCGATGAGACGGCCTGCGCGGGTTGGATCATAGCCAGCCAACTCTCTGTCAACGCCCTTGATGAGGGTATTGAGTGAAGAGAGAATCCAGCGGTCAATCTCTGGGCGCTTCTCGAATGGCACCTGAGCAGCCTCAGCATCGAAACCATCTACATTAGCATAGAGGGCGAAGAAGCTGTAGGTATTATATAAGGTACCGAAGAACTTACGACGGGTCTCGTCCACACCATTAGGGTCGAACTTGAGGTTGTCCCAAGGCTCGCTGTTGGTCATCATATAGAAACGAACAGGATCGGCACCATACTTGTCAATCATCTCGAATGGGTTAGTCACGTTACCCACATGCTTACTCATCTTGTTACCCTTGGCATCGAGAACGAGACCAGAAGAGATTACGTTCTTGAAGGCTACGCTATCGAATACCATGGTAGCGATGGCGTGCAGAGTGAAGAACCATCCACGGGTCTGATCCACGCCCTCGTTGATGAAGTCGGCTGGATAGAACTTAGGAGGAATAGCATATCCCTCGTAGGTGCTGTGGATGAGTGCATCGCGGTCAGCCTCTGTGCCACGGGCCATCTCACCCTCGAATGGGTAGTGGAGCTGGGCATAAGGCATTGAACCTGAATCGAACCAAACATCGATGAGGTCGCTCTCACGATACATTGGCTTGCCCTCCTCGTTAACCAATACAATCTTGTCAACGTATGGACGGTGGAGGTCAATCTTATCATAGTTCTCCTGACTGTAGTCGCCAGGAACGAAACCATTCTCCTTCAATGGGTTGCTCTGCATGATACCGGCAGCCACTGACTTCTCGATTTCAGCATAGAGTTCCTCAAGGCTGCCGATACACTTCTCGCCACGGTTCTCGTCACGCCAAATTGGCAATGGAGTACCCCAGAAACGGGAACGTGAAAGGTTCCAGTCGTTCAGGTTCTCGAGCCAGTTGCCGAAACGGCCTGTACCGGTGCTTTCAGGCTGCCAGTTGATGGTCTTGTTGAGTTCTACCATGCGTTCCTTGCGGGCTGTATCCTTGATAAACCAGCTATCCAATGGATAATAGAGGATAGGCTTGTCGGTACGCCAGCAGTGAGGATAGTTGTGCACGTGCTTCTCGCTCTTGAAAGCCTTGCCCTCCTGCTTCAACTCATAGCAGAGCACAATGTTCAGGTCTTCAGCCTTCTCAGAAGCCTTCTTGTCCCAGACGCCATCCACATTAAACTGTGGGTCGTAGGCATTCTTCACGTAGTCGCCTGCGTGATGAGCGTATGCCTCCTTGTTAACGCAAGCGTTCACGAAGTTGGCATCGAGGTCTTCGATGAGATAGAACTTACCCTGCAGGTCAACCATTGGACGGGTCTCGCCCTTCTTATTAATAAGGTAGAGGGCTGGGATGTTGGCATCCTTAGCCACCTTGGCATCATCGGCACCGAATGTAGGTGCGATGTGAACGATACCTGTACCATCATCGGTAGTAACGTAGTCGCCGAGGATTACGCGGAAAGCCTCGCTATCCATCTCTACGAACTGATCGCGACCATCCTCAGAAGCGAACACCTTCTCAGGATGAGCAGCAGCATATTCTGTTACGAAAGCCGGTGCAAAGAGATCTACCTTCTCGCATGGCTTTACCCATGGCAGGAGCTGCTCGTAGTGCATGCCTTCGAGGTCGGTACCCTTCATGTGGTCGATGATACGCCATGGGCACTGCTTCTTCTCCTTGTCGAATGGCAGGAGATCGCCTTCCTTGCACTCCTGGTCTGCCTTCAGATATGAACCTACCAAAGCCTCAGCCATCACGAGTGTCATAGGCTCGCCATTGTAGAGGTTGTAGGTCTCGATGGCTACATAGTCAATCTTAGGACCCACACAGAGAGCCACGTTTGATGGCAGAGTCCAAGGTGTAGTGGTCCATGCGATGAAGTATGGCTTGCCCCACTTGGTCCACTCAGCCTTAGGATCCTTGATGAGGAACTGGGCTGTGGTTGTGAGGTCCTTAACATCGCGATAGCAGCCAGGCTGGTTCAACTCGTGAGAGCTCAAGCCTGTACCTGCGCCTGGAGAGTATGGCTGGATGGTGTAACCCTTGTAGAGCAGCCCCTTGTTGTAGAGCTGCTTGAGGAGCCACCAGAGAGTCTCGATATACTTGTTATCGTAGGTGATATAAGGATGATCGAGATCTACGAAGTAACCCATCTTCTCGGTCAACTCGCGCCACTCAGCGGTGAACTTCATCACGTTCTCGCGGCACTTGTGGTTGTAATCCTCAGTAGAGATATACTTCTCTGAAGCCTTGTTGTCGATATCCTTCTTGGTGATGCCGAGTTCCTTCTCGACACCGAGTTCAACAGGGAGTCCGTGGGTATCCCATCCCGCCTTGCGGTGAACCTGGAAACCCTTCATGGTCTTGTATCTGTTGAATGTATCCTTGATACTACGTGCCAACACGTGGTGAATACCCGGGTGGCCATTAGCTGATGGAGGTCCCTCGAAGAAGATAAACTGAGGGCAGCCTTCACGCTCGTCGATAGACTTGTGGAAGATATCATTTTTCTCCCACGCTGCTAGTACGTCATTGTTTGTCTGAGTCAAATTCAGACCGTTGTGCTCGGCAAATTTCTTAGCCATATTATCTATTTTATTTTTATATTGTTTTTACTTTTGGGCGCAAAGTTACAAAAAAAAAAGGTTTTACCCAAAATCTTTAATATATTTTCTACTTATATATACAAAAAAGACTCCTAAATGGCTGAAAAATTGTTCTATTCAAGCCATTTAGGAGTACTTAAACCTAAAATAAATGAAATATGATAAACTAAATGTTTCTAAAAGTAATGGCGGCTAACCATTGGCTACTTGATAACAAACTTCTTGCCATTGCAGATATACATACCTGGAGCCAGAACGTATTCTGCATCAGAAACCTTGTTTACTTCGGCTACCTTCACACCATTGATAGAGTAAATCTTCAACGTAGCAGGAGCCTTCTTGCTACCTACCTGGTTGATACCTGTTGAGACAGACTCATTGGTCTTACCGTCACGGTTATAAACTGCACCGTTTTCGAATTCCAAATCCTTTGTCTGCTGACCACTGCCGTTGCTGAAGATGATCATAGTTGGAGCAGTTGTCAAATCGCCATCATACTTCCACATCCAGACATCCAAACCATTCTTCTTCATGTTAGTCTTGGTACAGCTTACACCTGGCCAGTTACCACCGGTAAAGTTGTCTGTATTATTCCAAGCCCAGCAATCTACCTGACTCCAGTCTGAAGGAGCGAGGAAGTAAGCGAAGATACCTGTTGGAGCAGGAACAACTACCTCTTTCATCTTGTTGAAGGTTGCAGAACCTGTCTTTTCCACACCTTCTGCATTAGTTGCGCTCCAAGTTACAGTCTGGCTCTCGCCTTCCATCATGTCAGCACCGAGTGTGAATGTAGCAGCCTTACCAGGGGTAAGAGCCACCTGCTCGCCGTTTCCAATCTTATACCAACCGCTCTTGGCATTGTTGTTCAATGTGGCTGTTACAGTGATGGTCTTCTGGAAGTCACCACCATTAGGACTCAAAGTAACCTTGGCTGCAGTATTGACAGGAGCGTCAATCTTCTGAGCATTTGCACCGCCGTCATACTTCAGGTAGATATCACCTGTGATACCAGTGATGTCACCAGACTGTGCACCGCTATTATTATTCAAGATGACATTGAAGTTATCTACGCCATCAAAAGCGCAAGTCCAGTACTTTTCGCCATTGATTTCTTCAGACTCTGTCATCTTTGTACCAGGCCAATCGCCTGTCAATTTCTTAACAGAAGAACCTTTTGACCAAGCATAGATAAAAGGAGCATTTTCTGCCTGTACGTAAACCATGATAGTAGCATTAGGGTCCACCTTCTTGAAGGTCAAGCTACCGCTCTTTACTTTACCGTCCTGGGCCTCTGCGCTCCACTCAATAGTCTTGGTGTCGCCAAAATTCATACCTTCGCCAATGGTAAGGTTCGCACTCACACCAGGAGTCAAGTTCACCTTATCCTGACCTTGTATCTGATACCAACCAGACTTAGCGTCTTCAGAGAGAGTAGCTGTCAGGTTAATAGTCTCAGTACGGAATGATCCACCAGCCTGTGAGAATAAAACGCTTGCTGGCTGAATAGGGCCCTGCTCGTTCCAAATTGTACCAGCCTCTTCATTACCATCATAAGCCTGACCGTCCAGAGACTTAGCTGTAGTATCGTAGATGAAAGCACCATCCTCACCGATCTTGCCATCCTTCCAGTCCTTTACGAGAACACGGAGCTGACCCTGAGTAGAAGGAGCTTCTACTTCAATAGTAGAACCTGTATATGTCTTACCAGTTACCACGTCGGTATAAGTACCAGCTGGGCAATCTGTGAAGGTAGCACCACCATTGAGGGCAACGAGCGCATAGCAATCCTTAGTAGCACGCTTGAAAGCGATACCATTCTTACCTGTTGCCTTACAACCATCTGTTGTCCACTGACCCTTACGGAGAGCAGGAACAGCCTGACGAATCTTGTTCAAACGGATGAGGTGCTGAGCTACATCGTGATTCAAAGAAGCAGCTACGTTACCTGTAGCCTTATACTCACCGAAGTCTGTTGCTGTTACATCACCTGTGATATAACCACCGAAGTAAGCACGACCAGTTTCTGAAAGAGGGCCGTTAGGACCTGGGTCGATTCTTACACCACGACGGAAACCAACCTCAGAACCATAGTAGATACATGGAATACCACGGAAGGTAAACAAGAGAGAGAGGTTCTCAGCCCACTGAGCATCTGTACCACCGAAACGGTTGAGATCGTTAGGGCCTGGACTGTAGTCATGGCTGTCAATATATACTACATTGTATGTAGCGTCATTATAGAGTTCGTCTTCCGCTGAAAGACGGAATGCATCTTTAGCTGTATTGTAGCTATAGTGCATTGGGAAGTCGATGACATTAAAACCACTTGCCTCAGAATAGTCTGGCTCATGCCATGCACCATTGATCATCTTAGCATTTTCGCTCTTCTTGTCACCAAATGTTTCCTTACCGCAGAGTGCCTGAGGACCAATAGGTCCAGAACCCTCTGGCAATACCTGACTGTCCCAGAAGCTTTGGCTTCCATCCCACTGGTTCATCAAAGACTCATCAGACTTCCATGTATAGAAGTAGCAAGAAAGATTGGCCTGACCTCTATAGGTTGCTTCGTGACCACGGGTACAAACCTCACCATACATAAAGAAAGGAGCCTTGTTCAATCGCTTATTCTCGTACTGCTTACCGAGGGCAGCAAACTGTGGAACGAACTGATGGTTGAAAGTGAGTCGTGAGATGTGACCGGAGGTATCGATACGGAAACCATCCACACCCATCTTGATGAACTGACCATAGCAATCTACGAGATACTTAGCTACCTCGTCGTTCTCTGTATTGAGGTCAACACAGTCACCAGCAATCTGACCCCACCAACGGGATGGATCATCCCAACCGAACTGACCGTAATGGTGCCAGTAGTTGTGAATATCACGGTTCTGACCGTCCATATTCTTCATCATGGTAAGACGACGATGGTATTGATCTTTTGGAAGGATGGTCAGGTAGTCACTACCCAAAGTTTCTGTAGGGGTCATACAAGCATCGATGTAAGCTTGGTTGCGAAGTTGTGTATCACGATCGAACAGCTTGCAGAGCTTCTCCTCACCGAAGTTACCGGTGTGGTTGAGCACTATGTCAAGAATGATCTTGATACCCTTGGCGTGAGCCTTGTCGATGAGTTCCTGGAACATCACGTCACCGCTCTTACCATCACTGCTCTGATAGCGGCAGTCTACATGCTGGAAATCCATGGCATGATAGCCGTGGTAGTCATAACCGGATGCGTTCTGTACGACAGGAGTGATCCAGATGGCTGTGAAACCAAGCGCCTTGATGTAGTCGAGCTTGTCGATGACGCCCTGGAAGTCGCCTCGCCAGCAAGGGTCTTTTGTTTCAATCTGTGCTGCCTGATTGTCCCAGCAGAGCACATTGTTTTTAGGATCACCATCGTAGAAACGAGTGGTAATCATGAAATAGATACTTTCGTCTCGGAAGTCAGTACGATCGCTGGTAAACGTGTCCGTAGCCATCGTCTGCATAGAGACCAACATGAGCATAAGAACCGCCCATAATTTTGCGGCAAGTTTTTTCATAATGAAATTGTTAAGTTTAAAATTGAACAGTTGAATAATTACACCGCAAAATTACGATTTTTTTTTATAAATACTATAAAACAATTCACTTTTCTATTGTTTTTTCTATGCAATCGATTTCGCAAAAACAAAGAAAAAGAGGCTGAATTTCGCAAAACGGATATTTGCAAAATTCAGCCTCATTCAGAGGATATTATGTACATAAACTGCTAACCGCACGGGGACAAACTCACACTACCCGCTTACAGAGCAGGCGAAGTGCTTGTTTAAGTCCCAAAGTAGCGGTAAGTTTATTTGATAACAAACTTCTTGCCATTGCAGATATACATACCTGGAGCCAGAACGTATTCTGCATCAGAAACCTTGTTCACTTCGGCTACCTTCACACCATTGATAGAGTAAATCTTCAACTTAGCAGGAGCCTTCTTGCTACCTACCTGGTTGATGCCTGTTGAGACAGACTCATTGGTCTTACCGGCAAAGTTATAAACTGCACCGTTTTCGAAATCCAAGTTGGCTGTCTGCTTACCATTAGCGTTGTTGAAGATAATCTTGGCAGGAGCATCTGTCAAGGCACCATCATACTTCCACATCCAGACATCCAGACCATTCTTCTTCACACCGATCTTGGTACATGCTACACCTGGCCAGTTACCACCGGTAAAGTTTTCTGAATCATTCCAAGCCCAGCAGTCTACCTGACTCCAGTCTGAAGGAGCGAGGAAGTAAGCGAAGATACCTGTTGGAGTAGGAATTACAACCTCTTTAATCTTGTTGAAGGTTGAAGAACCTGTCTTAGTTGTACCATCAGCATTGGTTGCACTCCAAGTTACAGTCTTGCTCTCGCCTTCCATCATGTCAGCACCGAGTGTGAATGTAGCAGCCTTACCAGGAGTAAGAGCCACCTGCTCGCCATCACCGATCTTATACCAACCGCTCTTGGCATTGCTGCTCAGCGTTGCAGTTACAGTGATTGACTTCTCAAATTCACCACCGTTAGGGCTGAAAGCCACCTTAGCAGCAGCTGTCGAATTTGCTGGAGCAGAAATCTTCTTGGCACTTGTACCACCATCATACTCCAAGTAGGTATCACCTGTAATACCAGTGATGTCACCAGACTGAGCACCGCTACCATTACTCAATACTATATTGAAGCTCTCAACGTTATCGACATCATAAGTCCAGTATTTAGCACCATCAATCTCCTCAGGACCGTTCATCACCTTACCAGGCCATGCACCTGTCAAAATCTTAGCGTCAGCACCTGTTGTCCAAGCGTGGATGTAAGGAGCCTTATCAGCCTTCACCATGACCACGATAGATGCGTTAGGATCAACCTTGGTATAAGTAACCTTTTCTGTCTTCTCCTTGCCTTCAGAGCTTGTAGCACTCCAAGTCACAGTCTTGCTGTCCTTGAAGTTCATGCCATCACCGATAGTGAAGGTGGCAGCCTGACCAGGAGTCAAATCTACCTTGTCCTGTCCCTCTATCTGGTACCAACCAGACGCAGCGTCTTCAGAGAGTGTAGCGGTAACAGTTACCGTATTGGTACGGAAACTACCACCAGCTGGAGAAAGAGAAACGCTTACAGGCTGAAGTGGAGCCTCGTCAACCCAAGTTGTACCAGCCTCTTCATTGCCATCATAGGTCTGACCACTCTTATGCTGAGCAGCAGAAGCATAGATGAAAGCACCATCATCAATGAGCTTACCACCAGTCCAGTCTTTCACGAGTACGCGAACCTGACCCTGAGTATTAGGAGCATCAACGGTGATAGTAGAACCTGTGTAAGTCTTGCCTGTTACCAAATCTGTATAAGTACCAGCTGGGCAATCTGTGAAAGTAGCACCACCATTGAGGGCTACGAGTGCATAACTGTCCTTATAAGCACGCTTGAAGGCGATACCGCCCTTGGCAGGAGTACAACCATCGTCAGTCCACTGACCCTTACGGAGAGCAGGAACTGCCTGACGAATCTTGTTCAGACGGATGAGGTGCTGAGCCAAATCATGATTCAATGTAGCATCCACGTTACCAGAAGCCTTGTATTCACCGAAGTCTGATGCTTCTACATCACCTGTGATATAACCACCGAAGTAAGCACGGCCCGTATCAGAGAGAGGACCGTTAGGACCATTGTCAATCTTAGCGCCACGCTTGAAACCAATCTCAGAACCATAATAGAGACATGGGATTCCACGGAAGGTAAACATCAGAGAGAGATTCTCAGCCCACTGAGCATCTGAGCCGCCAAAACGGACACCATCATTTGGCTGAGGACCATAGTCATGACTATCTACATATACCACATTGAAAGTAGCATCATTGTATTTCATATCACCAGACTTAGCCAAGCCGTATGCACTTCCTGCATTAGAGAAGTTGTAGTGCAATGGGAAGTCGATTACATTGAAACCGCTTGACTGAGAATAGTCTGGTTCATGCCATGCACCATTCAGCATAAAGGTATTGTTGCTTTCTGGAGAATCCGCGTTATCCTTCTCGCAGAGAGGCATCAGCTTAGCATCATAACCTGTACCACTGTCATAGATTTCCTGAGTGTCCCAGTATGACTGGCTGCCATCAAAGCCATCCATCAGATCCTTTGGAGCCTTCCATGTATAATAATAAGGTGAAAGGTTGTCCTGACCACGGTACTGCACACTACCGAAACGGGCACAAACCTCACCATACATGAAGAAAGGAGCCTTGTTCAATCGCTTGTCCTCGTACTTCTTACCGAGGGCAGCAAACTGAGGAATGAACTGCTTGCAGAAGGTAAGACGTGAAATGTGACCGGATGTATCAATACGGAAACCATCGACACCCATCTTGATGAAATTGCCATAGCATTTGACAAGATAATCAGCCACTGTATTATTCTCAGTATTGAGGTCCACACAGTCGCCTGCAATCTGAGCCCACCAACGATTAGGTAAGTCCCAGTTGAAGTTACCGAAATGGTGCCAGTAGTTGTGAGTATCATGATTCTGACCATCGGTATTCTTCATCAAGCCAAGACGACGCTGATACTGATAACCAGGCTGAAGACTTGGATAGTCACTACCCAATGTTTCCAAATTAGGAATCATACAAGCATTGATGTCTGCCTGGTTACGAAGACGAGTATCACGGTCGAACTCCTTGCAAAAATGCTCCTCACCGAAGTTACCGGTGTGGTTGAGCACGATGTCGAGGATAATCTTGATACCCTTGGCGTGAGCTTTGTCGATGAGTTCCTGGAACATCACGTCACCACTCTTTTTGCCGTCACCACTCTGATAGCGGCAGTCTACTTTAGAGAAATCCGAAGCATGATAGCCGTGGTAGTCATAACCGGATGCATTCTGTACGACAGGAGTAATCCAGATGGCAGTGAAACCAAGCGCCTTGATATAGTCAAGCTTGTCAATCACGCCCTGAAAGTCACCTCGCCAGCAAGGGTCCTTGGTACTCTTCTGTGCTTCCTGGTTGTCCCAGCAGAGCACATTGTTACTTGGATCACCATCGTAGAAACGAGTGGTCATCATGAAATAGATACTTTCATCTCGGAAATCTGTACGATTAACCGTGAAGTTGTCAGTCGCCATCGCATTAGACGAGGCAAGAAGCAGCAGCATCGCTGCAAAGAGCTTCTTCTTAAACTTTCTCATAAAAAAAATATTAAGTTAAGATATTTAGTTGAAAATTATTTGTTTGCAAAATTAATCAGAAAACGTTGGAATTGCAAACAAACAAGCCTATATTCGCTCTTTTTTATATGCAAACGATTGCATTTACAAGTAAAATAAACTCATACAAACGATTGCATTCAAAAATACGCAAGTTTTCAGCCGAAAACTTGCGTATTCAAAAGAGAAACGTGATTTATTATTTGATGACGTACTTCTTGCCACCGCAAACATAGACACCAGGAGCGAGGATGTACTCAGCATCTGCCATGCTACCTACCTCAGCTACCTTCACACCATTGATAGAGTAAATCTTCAACTTAGCAGGAGCCTTCTTGCTACCTACCTGGTTGATACCTGCTGAGACAGACTCATTGGTCTTACCGGCAAGGTTATAAACTGCACCGTTTTCGAATTTCAAATCCTTTGTCTGCTGACCACCGCCGTTGTTGAAGATGATCATAGTAGGAGCAGTTGTCAAATCGCCATCATACTTCCACATCCAGACATCCAGACCATTCTTCTTCACACCGGTCTTGGTACATGCTACACCTGGCCAGTTACCACCGGTAAAGTTGTCTGTATTATTCCAAGCCCAGCTATCTACCTGATTCCAATCTGAAGGAGCGAGGAAGTAAGCGAAGATACCTGTTGGAGTAGGAATAACTACCTCTTTAATCTTGTTGAAGGTTGAAGAACCTGTCTTGGTTGTACCATCAGCATTGGTTGCGCTCCAAGTTACAGTCTTGCTCTCGCCTTCCATCATGTCAGCACCGAGTGTGAAAGTAGCAGCCTTACCAGGGGTAAGATTTACCTGCGCACCATCACCGATCTTATACCAACCGCTCTTAGCATTGCTGCTCAGCGTTGCAGTTACAGTGATTGACTTCTCAAATTCACCACCATTAGGGCTGAAAGCCACCTTAGCAGCAGTTGTCAAATTTGCTGGAGCAGAAATCTTCTTGGCACTTTTACGACCGTCATATTCCAAGTAGGTATCACTTGTAATACCAGTGATGTTACCAGACTGATCACCGCTACCATTATTCAATATTACATTGAAGCTCTCAACGTTATCGAAATCATAAGTCCAGTATTTAGCACCATCAATCTCCTCAGGACCTTTCATCACCTTACCAGGCCATGCACCTGTCAAATTCTTACCGTCAACACCTGTTGTCCAAGCGTGGATGTAAGGAGCCTTGTCAGCCTTCACCATGACCACGATAGATGCGTTAGGATCAACCTTAGTATATGTTACCTTACCAGTCTTCTCCTTGCCTTCAGAGCTTGTTACACTCCAAGTCACTGTCTTGGTGTCCTTGAAGTTCATGTCTTCACCGATAGTGAAGGTAACAGGCTTACCAGGGGTCAAATCTACCTTGTCCTGTCCCTCTATCTGATACCATGCAGACGTAGCATCTTCTGAGGCCTCAGCGGTAACAGTTACCGTATTGGTGCGGAAATTTCCGCCAGCTGGAGAAAGAGAAACGCTTACTGGCGGAAGAGGAGCCTCGTCAACCCAAGTTGTACCAGCCTCTTCATTACCATCATAGGTCTGGTCACCCAGAGACTTGGCTGTTGTATCGTAGATGAAAGCACCATCATCAATGAGCTTGCCACCAGTCCAGTCTTTCACGAGTACGCGAACCTGACCCTGATTATTAGGAGCATCAACAGTGATAGTAGAACCTGTGTAAGTCTTGCCTGTTACCAAGTCTGTATAAGTACCAGCTGGGCAATCTGTGAAAGTAGCACCACCATTGAGGGCTACGAGTGCATAACTGTCCTTATAAGCACGCTTGAAGGCGATACCACCATTGGCAGGAGTACAACCATCGCTAGTCCACTGACCCTTACGGAGAGCAGGAACAGCCTGACGAATCTTGTTCAGACGGATGAGGTGCTGAGCCACATCATGATTCAATGAGGCAGCCGCATTACCTGTTGCTGTGTAGTCACCGAAATCTTTGGCTTTTACATCACCTGTGATATAACCACCGAAGTAAGCACGACCAGTTTCAGAAAGAGGACCATTAGGACCTCTGTCAATCACAACATCGCGACGGAAACCTACCTCAGAACCATAATAGAGACATGGGATTCCACGGAAGGTGAACATCAGAGAGAGATTCTCTGCCCACTGAGCGTCTGAGCCGCCAAAACGAGACCCTGATCCAGGACCATAGTCGTGACTATCTACATATACCACATTATAGGTAGCGTCATTATATTTCATATCACCAGACTTTGCCAAGCCGTATGCGGTGGCAGCATTACCGAAGTTGTAGTGCAATGGGAAGTCGATCACATTGAAACCGCTTGACTGAGAATAGTCTGGCTCATGCCACTTACCATTCACCATAAAGGTATTGTTGCTTTCTGGAGAATTCGCATTATCTTTCTCGCAGAGAGGCATCAGCTTATCATCATAACCAGAACCTGTGTCATAAATTTCCTGAGTGTCCCAGTATGACTGGCTGCCATCAAACTGATCCATCAAGTTCTGTGGAGCCTTCCATGTATAATAAAAAGGTGAAAGGTTGTCCTGACCACGGTACTGCACACCACTGTAACGGGAACAAACCTCACCATACATGAAGAATGGAGCCTTGTTCAATCGCTTGTCCTCATACTTCTTACCGAGGGCAGCAAACTGAGGAATGAACTGCTTGCAGAAGGTAAGACGTGAGATGTGGCCGGATGTATCAATACGGAAACCATCGACACCCATCTTGATGAAATTGCCATAGCATTTGACAAGATATTCAGCCACTGTATTATTCTCAGTATTGAAGTCCACACAGTCACCTGCAATCTGAGCCCACCAGCGATTAGGAAAGTCCCAGTTGAAGCTACCCAAATGGTGCCAGTAGTTGTGTGAATCATGATTCTGACCATCGGTATTCTTCATCAGGGCAAGACGACGCTGATACTGTGCCGCAGGCAAAAGACTTGGATAGTCACTACCCAATATTTCTGGATTAGGAATCATACAAGCATTGATGTCTGCCTGGTTACGAAGACGTGTATCACGGTCGAACTCCTTGCAAAAATGCTCCTCACCGAAGTTACCGGAGTGGTTGAGCACGATATCGAGGATAATCTTGATACCCTTTTCGTGAGCCTTGTCGATGAGTTCCTGGAACATCACGTCACCGCTCTTTTTGCCGTCACCACTCTGATAACGGCAATCTACCTTGGAGAAATCCGAAGCATGATAGCCGTGGTAGTCATAACCGGATGCATTCTGTACGACAGGAGTAATCCAGATGGCAGTGAAACCTAACGCCTTGATGTAGTCGAGCTTGTCGATCACACCCTGGAAGTCACCTCGCCAACAAGGGTCCTTGGTACTCATCTGTGCTTCCTGGTTATCCCAGCAGAGCACATTGTTACTTGGATCACCATCGTAGAAACGGGTGGTGATCATGAAATAGATACTTTCGTCTCGGAAATCTGTACGATTATCCGTGAAGTTGTCAGTCGCCATCGCATTAGACGAGGCAAGGAGCAGCAGCATCGCTGCAAAGAGTTTCTTCTTGAACTTTCTCATAAAAATTTTTGAATTAAGTTAAGACATTTAGTTAAATTTTATTCCATTTACAAATTTAATCATAATAAATGATGATAACAAATAAATAAAGCAACTTCTGCTCATTTTTCCGTGCAACCGATTGCATTAATAAGTAAAATAAACAAACACAAACGATTATACGAAAAAAATACGCAAGTTTTCAGCCGAAAACTTGCGTACTCAAAAGAGAAAAGAGATTAATTACTTGATGACATACTTCTTGCCACTGCAAATATAGACACCTGGAGCGAGGATGTACTCAGCATCTGCCATGCTACCTACCTCAGCTACCTTCACACCATTGATAGAGTAAATCTTCAACTTAGCAGGAGCCTTCTTGCTACCTACCTGGTTGATACCTGTTGAGACAGACTCATTGGTCTTACCGTCACGGTTATAAACTGCACCGTTTTCGAATTCCAAATCCTTTGTCTGCTGACCACTGCCGTTGCTGAAGATGATCATAGTTGGAGCAGTTGTCAAATCGCCATCATACTTCCACATCCAGACATCCAAACCATTCTTCTTCATGTTAGTCTTGGTACAGCTTACACCTGGCCAGTTACCACCGGTAAAGTTGTCTGTATTATTCCAAGCCCAGCAGTCTACCTGGCTCCAGTCTGAAGGAGCGAGGAAGTAAGCGAAGATACCTGTTGGAGCAGGAACAACTACCTCTTTAATCTTGTTGAAGGTTGCAGAACCTGTCTTGGTTACATTTTCAGCATTAGTTGCGCTCCAAGTTACAGTCTTGCTTTCGCCTTCCATCATGTCAGCACCGAGAGTGAAGGTAACTGGCTTACCAGGAGTAAGAGCCACCTGCTCGCCATCGCCAATCTTATACCAACCGCTCTTGGCATTGTCGCTGAGGGTTGCTGTTACTGAAATAGTCTTCTCGAAGTCACCACCGTTAGGACTCAAAGTAACCTTGGCTGTTGTGTTGACAGGAGCATCGAGCGTCTTGACATTTGAACCACCGTCATACTCCAAGTAGATATCGCCTGTGATACCAGTGATGTCACTTGACTGCTTGTCATTACCATTATTCAGAATCACATTGAAGCTCTCTACTCCATCGAAAGTCTTGTACCAGTAGTTGACACCACCAATCTCTTCAGGACCATCCATGGTCTTACCGTGCCATGCACCAGTCAACTCTTTAGCAGGTTTGCCAGGAACCCAAGCATAGATAGTTGGAGCATTGTCTGCCTTTACATATACGGTGATAGATGCGTTAGGATCCACCTTGGTGAAGGATACAGAACCATTCTTCTCACTCTTGTCGTTCTTAGCATACCATGTTACAGTCTTGGTCTGCTTGAAGTTCATACCTTCACCGATAGTGAATGTCTTGGTCTCGCCAGGAGCCAACTCTACCTTGTCCTGACCTTCTACCTGGAACCAGCCTTCAGTAGCCTTACCGCTAAGGCTTACCTCTACAGTAACAGTATTGGTGCGGAATGTACCACCATTCTGAGAGAGCTTCAAGCCAAACTCGTTACTCTGTGGCTCAACCCATGTTGTACCATCTTCCTCATGACCATCATAAGCCTGATCAGCCTCTGACTTAGACTTAGGAGCCTCATTATAGATGAAAGGACCATCCTCACCTATCTGACCACCCTTCCAGTCCTTCACGAGAACACGGAGCTGACCCTGAGTAGCAGGAGCATCAACGGTGATAGTAGTACCAGTGTAAGTCTTGCCTGTTACCACGTCGGTATAAGTACCATCAGGGCAATCTGTGAATGTTGCACCACCATTGATGGCTACGAGTGCATAGCTGTCATTCTTATAAGCACGCTTGAAGGCGATACCGCCATCAGCAGGAGTACAACCATCGTCGGTCCACTGACCCTTACGCAAAGCAGGAACAGCCTGACGAATCTTGTTCAGACGGATGAGGTGCTGAGCGACATCATGATTCAAAGTTGCAGCCACATTGCCTGTTGCCTTGTAGTCACCGAAATCCTTGGCTGTTACATCACCAGTGAGGTAACCACCGAAGTAAGCACGACCAGTTTCAGAAAGAGGACCGTGAGGACCTCTGTCAATCGGAGCACCGCGACGGAAACCAACCTCAGAACCATAATAGAGACATGGAATACCACGGAAGGTAAACATCAGAGAGAGATTCTCTGCCCACTGAGCATCATCACCAGAGAAACGGAATTGGTCGTTGGTTTGCTGAGGACCGTAGTCGTGGCTATCAACATATACCACATTATAGGTAGCATCATTATATCTCTTGTCACCTGACTTTGCCAAACCGTATGCGGCGGCAGCATTACCGAAGTTGTAGTGCAATGGGAAGTCGATCACATGGAAACCACTTGCCTGAGAATAGTCTGGCTCATGCCACTTACCATTCACCATAAAGGTATTGTCACTTGTTGGTGTTGGGGCATTGTCTGACTCACAGAGAGCCATCTGATGATCATCCACACCTGTACCGCCATTGGCTTTATCAAAGAGTACCTGTGTATCCCAGTATTTCTGGCTGCCATCCCATTTGTCGAGCAAGTTCTGTGGAGCCTCCCATGTATAATAATAGCAAGAGAGGTTATCCTGACCACGGTATGTGACATCACTGTAACGGGCGCAAACCTCACCATACATGAAGAAAGGTGCCTTGTTCAATCGCTTGTCCTCATACTTCTTACCGAGGGCTGTAAACTGAGGAATAAACTGCTTGCAGAATGTCAAACGTGAGATGTGACCGGAAGTATCGATACGGAATCCATCCACACCCATCTTGATGAAACTGCCGTAGCACTTTACGAGATAATCTGCTACGTAGTCGTTCTCGGTATTCAGGTCAACACAGTCGCCTGCAATCTGAGCCCACCAGCGATTAGGAAAGTCCCAGTTGAAGTCACCAAAATGGTGCCAGTAGTTGTGAACATCCTCGTTCTTACCACGAACATTCTTCAACAAGCCAAGACGACGCTGATACTGCTCATAAGGGACACTTGTAAGGTAGTCGGAACCCAACTTCTCCTCGTTAGGAATCATACAAGCATTGATGAGTGCCTGAGTTTCCAAGTCGGTATTACGGTCAAACTCCTTGCAGAGTGTCTGCTCACCGAAGTTACCGGTGTGGTTGAGCACGATGTCGAGGATAATCTTGATACCCTTTTCGTGAGCCTTGTCAATGAGTTCCTGGAACATGGCGTCACCGTCCTTGCTACCATCGCTGCTCTGATAACGGCAGTCAACATGCTGGAAATCCATGGCATGATAACCGTGGTAATCATAACCGGATGCGTTCTGCACTACTGGTGTAATCCAGATGGCAGTGAAGCCGAGTGCCTTGATGTAGTCGAGTTTGTCGATGACACCCTGGAAGTCGCCTCGCCAGCAAGGGTCTTTTGTTTTGATCTGCTCTGACTGGTTATCCCAGCAGAGCACATTGTTTCCTGTGTCACCATCGTAGAAACGCGTGGTCATCATAAAATAGATACTTTCGTCTCGGAAGTCAGTACGATTGCTAGTAAACGTGTCTGTAGCCATCGTCTGCATGGAGACCAACATGAGCATTAAAACCGCCCATAATTTTGCGGCAAGTTTTTTCATAATGGAATTGTTAAATTTAAAATTGAATAGTTGAATAATTACACCGCAAAATTACAAACTATTTCTATCCGCGCAACAAGATATTTCACTTTTCTGCTGATATTTTTGTGCAATCGATTTCACAAACATTAAGAAAAAGAGGCTGGATTCTGTAAAACAAATATTTACAAAATCCAGCCCCTTTAAGAGTATATAATTAATATGACGGGCGCGCCAGGAAATAGAAAGAATATTGTACTTTTGGCTTGTCCGAAATCAATTTCAGAGGTTTTCAGCCTCTTGCAGCCAGATGGCAGATGCAGCATCACTAGGCATACGCCAGTCGCCACGAGGACTGAGGCTTACGCTACCTACTTTCGGGCCGTCTGGCAGACAGCTGCGCTTGAACTGCTGATTGAAGAAACGGCGCACGAAGGTCTTCAGCCACTTCTTAATGGTTTCCTCATCATAGCTGTCAGGATCATTATCACTGATCTTTACACGCTCCAGTTCGGAATCAATAAATGCCTTCTTTGCCAACATGTAAATCTTGGAAGGACGGAAACCGAAACGCAGGAAATAGTAGAGGAAGAAATCATGCAGTTCGTATGGTCCCACCAAATCTTCCGTCTTCTGCTTGATATTTCCATTCTCATCTGCCGGAATCAACTCTGGACTGATAGGAGTATCGATGATATCACGAAGAGTGATGCGGCTCTGTTCGTCTACCCCACTCTCTGCTACATGATTTACGAGATGACGTATCAGGGTCTTAGGAATGCTGGCATTCACGCCATACATGCTCATGTGGTCACCATTATAGGTAGCCCATCCTAATGCCAACTCTGAAAGGTCGCCGGTACCGATAACCATACCACCCATCTTATTGGCTAAATCCATCAGAATCTGGGTACGTTCACGAGCCTGGGAATTCTCGTAAGTCACATCATGCACACTGGCATCCTGACCGATGTCCTCAAAGTGCTGGGTTACAGCCTTGGCGATGCTGATTTCCTTAATGGTAATACCAAGACTCTGCATCAGCGAGATAGCATTATTGTAGGTTCTGTCTGTGGTTCCGAATCCCGGCATAGTGACACCTACGATACCCTTTCGGTTCATTTTGAGTTTATCAAAAGCTTTTACACAAACGAGTAAGGCCAGCGTAGAATCCAAACCGCCGCTAATACCGATTACTACAGTCTTGGCATGGGTATGAACGATACGCTTGGCTAGTCCCATGAGTTGGATATTGAAAATTTCCTCGCAAGAGGCATTCATATCGCTGCTGGTTGGAATAAACGGATGAGGATTCACCTCACGTTCCAACACAAAATCGCGTTCATTCTCGGTAGGATCGGCTTCGATATTACGGATATTGAACTGACCGCCAAGAACAGAATACTTAATATTGCGCTGGGCATTCACATAAGTAGAATTCGTACGACGCTCAGAACGGAGTTTCTCTACATCTATCTGCGAGATAACCATCTGCGGTTCAATAGAGAAACGTTCACTCTGTGAAAGTAAAACTCCATTCTCATAAATCAGGGCATTTCCACCATAAACCACATCCTGCGTACTCTCACCGAATCCGCAGGAGCTGTAGATATATCCGGTCATGGTACGGGCACTCTGCTGGCTGAGCAGACTCTTCAGATAATGATGTTTTCCGATGAGTTCGTCGCTTGCAGAAAGATTGAAAATCAGGTCTGCTCCTGCTAGCGCCAGTTTGTTGCTAGGAGGAGCCGGAGCCCATACATCTTCGCAGATTTCCACACCAAACTGTACGCCATCGAAAGTTTGAAAAATCTGAACATCAGGCGTCAGTTTCACCTTATGTCCGGCATAACGGACTTCGCAATCTCTCAGGTCCTGAGCCGAGGCAAACCAGCGTTTCTCATAAAACTCGCTGTAGTTTGGAAGATATGTCTTCGGTACAATACCGAGAATCTGTCCATGCTGGATAACGATACCACAATTGAGCAACAAGTCGCCCGCTATCACCGGTGCACCCACGATAGAGATGATATCGAGTTTGCGTGTGAAATCGAGCAACATCATCACCGCCTGCTCAGATGATTCGAGAAGCATCTGCTGGCGGAAGAGATCCTGACAGGAATAGCCCGTAACAGAGAGTTCCGGAAATGTAATGATCTCTACACCCTTTCCCTCAGCCAGCGCTATCTGTTCCTCTATCTGCTGGGTATTGAAAATGACATCACCCACCTTTACGGCAGGGATGGCACTAGCTACCTTAATAAATCCGTACTTCATAATAAATTACTTTATTGTTACCTGTGTAGCACCATAGCCATACTCCTGGAAAGAAGCATCCTGATAAGTGCAACTCTTATAGCGATAGTTCAACTCATGAATGAGAGTCTGGCGCAACACACCTTCGCCCTTTCCATGAATAAAGATAATTTTCTGTCCCTTCTTTTTCTTATATTCCTCCATGGTCTTCTTGAAGATATCCATCTGATAATGAAGAATATCTGCAGAATTCATTCCAGCAGTTGTTTCAAGCACTTCATCCGCATGAAGATCTATCACAAGGGTACCATCATCCTTCTTGCTCTTCTTCTTGCTGGTGTTGGCGACAACCTTCTCATCCTTATACATCTGCTCTTTCAGACGCTTGGAATCGATAACCAGCGGACGGGCTATTTCATCGTTCTCTACAATCGTAAAGAGATAGGCTGGAGTCTCGAAGAAATCGTTCTCCTCGAAAAGATGAAGTTTGTAGAATTTCACGGGATCGAGGCGGAACTGAACATCTGTTGCCGGCTTCAGAAGGAATGGCTTGTCCTTCTTGTAAGCTATCATCTGGATGGCGATATGCTCCATCTCGTTCAGAGCCTCACGACCGAATTCCTCGACGAAGAGTTTGGTGTTCGGTTCTATTTCTCCCTCTGCTTTCAGAGTCCATGCATTTCCCTCAGCCACGAGATAGGTATAGTGGAGATAGTAGTTGCTGTCATTCACCATATAGGTCTCGAAACGGGTATTGGTTACGTCCTTGATGTTGATAGGTACAAAGGCGAGATAAGCACTGAGTTTGTTGCCACCCGTATGTTCCTGAACCGGTTTCACAAAGGTTATCTCACGGTCGGCAGCATCATATTCCTCTACATCCATATCCACGTCATCGTGATCATTCAAGATGGCCTTGATACTCCGGCTGTCCTGATGCAGTTCGGTATTGGCATGCTCCTCAGCCTTCTGCTGCGCATCCATCTTAGCCGAAATCATCTTGCCCATGGAGTATTCATCCTGCTCCACCACAACCACCTCGTTGATAGGCATCGGAATCTCAAAACCATCCTCATCCTCAACGAGCACAATATTTTTACCTTGGAAGCCGGCAACCTTTCCGCCACCCACTTCGCTCAAGAATCTGACTTTATCTCCTTTTTTCATAATCTATTAATAATTTGTAATTGCAAAGATACAAAAGATATTGCAAAACAGGGCTTATTTTAATATTTTTAATGCTACTGATAAAAATAATCCTGTAAAAGATGCACCATGTTAGATATTTTTCCGTATCTTTGCAAAGAAAAAGAAATAGTAACGAACCCTTTAAACTGAAAAGTTATGATTACATTTCCTTGCGCCAAGATCAATCTTGGTTTAAATATAGTTAGCAAGCGGAAAGATGGATACCACAATCTTGAAACGGTGTTCTACCCTATTCCGCTGACCGATGCACTTGAAATCAAGCTCATGGGCGATGAATTCCCTAGTGATGTTCCTTGTGATCTGAAGATTACAGGTAACGCAGTGGATTGCGACGAACAGAACAATCTCGTTGTAAAAGCTTATAATCTCCTGGCTGCCGACTTCAGGATTCCACGCATCCATGCTCACCTGGTGAAGCGTATTCCTTCGCAGGCAGGTTTGGGTGGCGGTTCTGCCGATGCAGCCTTCATGATCCGTTTGCTTGACGAGCGTTTCCGCCTCAATATCGGTAATCCGGAGATGGAAAGATACGCTGCCAAGCTGGGCGCAGACTGTGCCTACTTCATTTCTGCTGACCCCGAAGATGGTGACACTGCATGCTATGCAGAAGGTATCGGCGAAGAACTGATGCCGGTAAGTGGTCCTGGCGATAATCTGAGGGGCTATCATCTGGTTGTGGTGAAGCGCGATGACATTGCCGTCAGCACCAAAGAGGCTTATGCAGCCATCACCCCACAGGCACCAGCCAAATGTTGCCGCGACATTGTACGCCAGCCTATCGAGACTTGGAAAGAGGAACTTGTCAACGATTTTGAGGCACCTATCTTCAAGATGCACCCGGAACTGGCAGAAATCAAACAGAAGCTGTACAACCTGGGTGCCGTATATGCAGCGATGAGTGGTAGCGGAAGTGCCATCTTCGGTATCTTCAAGCATAAACCTGCAAATATAGAGGAACAGTTCGAAGGAATGTTCTGTAAAATAATGAAACTTTAATTTAGTTAATAGTTTACTCAAATTATAATGAACGAAGAAACACATCAGAAACTGATGACTATCAAGCGAAGCTTCCGCTTGCTGATGAACGGTCCGGGATCGCAATCTATGCGCGATAAGGGACTGGGATATAAACTGAATTGGGGCGTACCATTCTATGAACTGAAAAAGATGGCAGAGGAATATGGTAAAGACTATGACCTCGCCATCGAACTGTGGAAGGAAGATATCCGGGAGTGCAAGATTCTGGCTACACTCATCATGCCAGCCGATAAGATGCTTCCGGAAATCACAGATTTATGGATGGAACAGGTACAGAGTCAGGAAATGGCAGAGATGCTTGCCTTCAACCTTTTGCAGCATGTAGATTATGCGCCTGTCATCGCCTACCAGTGGATAGCAAGTGATAAGCCGCTCTATGAGATTGCCGGTTTCCAACTCCTTGCCCGTCTTTTTGCCAATGGGAAAGAGCCTAACGAGCGTGGCATCAACGAATTCCTGGATCAGGCTGCCACTGCATTGCAGGGTGACAACATGGGAATAAAACATGCTGCCTCTAATGCGGTTCTCCGTTTCTGCGACTTCGGTGAAGATTTCGAGAAAATTGCAAGAGGCGCTCTCAAGGGTATCTACGAGATTTAACGCTTCTGCAGAAGCGGTCAGAAACAGGCCACGACCCTGCTAAAAATACGTCCCGACGTAGCATTTGCTGCGTCCCGACATACAAAAAAATACGTCCCGATGCAGCAAATGCTACGTCGGGACGTATTTTTATGGCTAATTTCAGCGTTACATGAAATACTTCTGGTATTCGTTTTCGAAGTTCGGAGTGAAAACACCCTTGCCGATGTTTTCGCTGATTTCATCCTTGGTCCAGAATCTGCCACCGGCCAATTCTTCCTGGCTCGGTTTCACCTCGCCATCATATACACAGCGATGTACGTAAACCAATTCCTTTTCCCGCTGGCTCTCAAAGACATAATGTCCCAGAGATTCCGGTTCAAAATCGGTGATACCCAATTCTTCCCTTACCTCGCGATGCAAAGCCTGACTCACACTTTCGCCTAAATCTACATGACCGCCGCAGGCTGTATCCCATTTATCCGGCTGGATATCCTTCCAGGCTGGACGATGCTGCAGATACAGATTACCCCGGCTGTTGAATACATGCAGATGAACAACCGGATGCAATATCTTGCTTCCGTCATGGGCATGACCGCGGGTAACAGCGCCCAGGATGTTGCCCATTTCATCTACTATCGGAAATTCCTCGTTCTTATTATCTATCATCATTTCTCTTATTACAAAGTTCCGTATTCATCAGAGTAGCGCAACATCTGGTCGACATAGCTCTCCTCGTAATCCAATACCACGTCTGTAATTTCGCCTTCTTCATCCATCTCCAGCGTCATCTTCGGATTGATGAATCCCTTGTATGGAGCGAGATTCAGTTTTTTGTATCTTGCCAGTATCTCGCGATGCAATTCCGGATCAATATTCACGGCATACTTCTCAACCAACAGGCGGGCAGCCTCGAAATCACCCTCGCTCTTGATGCGCTGAATTTCAGCAAGCAACTCGCCGAAGAGATGGCGGAGCTTGGCATAATCATTAATCTTCACATAAGTCTTCGTCGTAATGATATTGCCCTCACTGTCCTTCAAAGCATCCTCGGCAGAAGCATAGTTCATATCCATCTTCACCAGCTCCACAGCACCCTCGGCATGTTCCATCACCCACCAGGCAATCAGCGCACGGTTGCGCATGTGGGCTTCCTCTATCTTGTCGCCTTCCTTGATGCGGATGGTCTGGGTGAGCAGACCGTTCATCAGATAACCGTAATACTGAGCCTTGTATGCCTCATCATTCGGAGTCAGACCCAGTTCTACCAATTTATGGTCGGCTACATAATAGAGTCCGAAAAGATCGGCTCTCGCCTCTTCTATCGTACTGCCATACGCCTTCAGTGCATCAGGGTCGGTACCAGGCAAAAGCTGTCCGCTACCATGTCCCAGACACTCATGCAGGTCGGTATGCAGATCATCTGTAATATCCTCGTACTGATTCATCAGACTGATGGTATCCTCGTCGATAACGAATTCATCGCGGAAACCATTGCCTTGAGCTGCCTTGTTATATGCCTCGGTCAGGTTACCGATGGTCACACTCTTAGAACCATATTCCTGACGGATCCAGTTGGCATTCGGAAGATTGATGCCGATGGCAGAAGCAGGATATTCCTCGCCACCCAACATCGCAGCACAGATGACATTGGCTGTAACACCCTTCACCTCCGGCTTGCGGAAACGTGGGTCTACAGGTGAATGGTCTTCAAACCACTGGGCATTCTGACTGATGGTCTGGGTGCGCTTCGTTGCTTCAAGATCCTTATATTCTACGATGCCTTCCCAAGTACCTTTCAGTCCGAGCGGATCGCCATACACTTCGATAAATCCGTTGATGAAATCAATCATTCCCTCGTGCTGCTGCACCCAGGCGATGCTGTAACGGTCGAAATCCTTCAGATCGCCTGTACGGTAATACTTCACCAGGAGATCGATGAGATGTTTCTGTTCCTCATTTTCTGCATATTTCTGAGCACGGAGCAACCAGGAAACAATCTCCTTGATAGCTGCGCCATAGAGGCCGTCTTCTGTCCATTTCAGCTCCACCAACTCACCATTACGCTTGGTCAGTTTAGAGTTCAGTCCATACGAAGGTGCCTGTTCGTTGCCCTCTTCCTTCATCCTGGCATAGAAACGTTCTACTTCTGCCTGAGAAACATTCTCATAGAAATTGCAGGCTGAAGTCTGTACCAGATCCTCGCCATCCGTCTGATTCACGCGCTTAGGCATGACTTCCGGATTGAAGATGACAGGCACCAGAATGCCCAACAGGTCTTCCTTGCTCTGTCCCTTGGAAAGAGGCAGATATTCATCGGCTACAGCCCCAACCATCTCATAGAAAGATTCCTCTGAAAATCCTGGCACAAACTTTTCACATCCATAGTGATGATGGATGCCGCTGGCAAACCAGACACGTTTCAGGTAAACTTCGAAAGCCTTGAAATCTTCACTTTCGCGATTACCCTCGTAATGAAGGTATACAGCCTCCAGGGTTTTACGGATGCGCAGGTTGTATTTGCCCTGCTGGTCGAAGGTGATATCTCGTCCCAAGAGGGTTGCCTTCGACAAGCAATAAATATAAATTTTCTGTGTGAGCGACAGGTTTTCGAAACCCTTCAGCTCATAACGGAGCATCTGGATATCGGCAAATCGCTCTTGAGTGTTTACATTACATTTTGCCATTTTTATCTGTATTTACCATGCAAAAGTAATACATTTTTTCCACATACCAAACTTTTCCTCCTGTTTTTCGCTCTTTGCAAAGTTTTTTACTTGAAATATGCACTTTTTCTTGGAGAAAACTTTTATTTATGCAGATTATTCATTACCTTTGCATGAAAATCAGAACAAAAACATGCCGGTAAAGGCAGAAATCATAAAACGGCAATCATGCAGATAAACGAGATATTAAAAAGCTATTTTGGATACGATTCCTTCCGCCCCAACCAGGAAGCGATTATCAAAGAGGTAATGCAGGGACACGACTGTCTGGTTCTCATGCCGACTGGTGGTGGAAAGAGTCTGTGCTACCAGGTTCCCGCATTAGCAATGGAAGGTACCGCTGTGGTCATTTCACCGCTCATCAGTCTGATGCACGACCAGGTGGAGGCGCTCAAGGCAAACGGTATCCCGGCTGAGGCACTGAACAGCGGAAACGACACGACCGATGAACTCATCATCCGCCGCCGATGCGAGAAGGGAGAACTGAAACTTCTTTATGTTTCGCCCGAGAAACTCATCAGCGAGATACCTTATTTATTCAGCAACATCAAGATTTCGCTCTTTGCCGTTGACGAGGCCCACTGCATCAGCCAGTGGGGACACGATTTCCGTCCGGAGTATTCGCAACTCGGTATGCTGCACGAGAATTTCCGCAATGTCCCGGTGATGGCGCTCACAGCCACAGCCGACAAGATAACACGCGAAGATATCATACGCCAGCTTCATCTCAATGGGCAGACGTTCGTAAGCAGTTTCGACCGCCCCAACCTCTCCCTCACCGTAAGACAGGAGAGCACCAAAAAGGCAAAGCTCCAATACATCACCCGCTTCATCAGTAATCATCCGGAAGAAGCAGGCATCATCTACTGTCTCTCCCGCAAGAACACCGAAATGGTAGCTCAGGAACTTATCGATATGGGTATCAATGCCGCAGCCTATCACGCCGGAATGACTGCCCAGACCAGAGCATCAGTACAGGAGCGGTTCAAGATGGACCAGATTCAGGTGGTATGTGCAACCATCGCTTTCGGAATGGGCATCGACAAGAGTAATGTGCGCTGGGTAATCCACTATAATATGCCTAAAAGCATAGAGAGTTTCTATCAGGAAATAGGTAGAGCCGGAAGAGATGGAGCACCATCAGATACCGTACTGTTCTATTCGATGGCCGACATCATCACCCTCCGTTCTTTCTGTGAAGAAAGCGGACAGCGTGATGTGAACATGGAGAAACTGCGCCGCATGGAGGAATATGCCGAATCGAGAGTATGCCGACGACGCATTCTGCTGAATTATTTTGGCGAGACATCATCCTGCAACTGCGGCAACTGTGATGTTTGCAAGAATCCTCCACGCACCTTCGACGGCACCATCAGAGCCCAGAAAGCCCTGAGTGCCGTGGTCCGTTCGGGTGAGCATATTGCAGTAGGTACCTGCATCGAGATTCTGAGAGGCATGCATTCTTCTGCAGTTGTGAAAAACAAATACAACGAGATGAAAACCTTCGGTGTGGGCAAGGATACAACATCTAAGGACTGGAATGCTTATCTGCTGCAGATGCTACAGATGGGATTCTTCGAGATTGCCTACAACAACCACAACTACATGAAGGTTACCGATTTAGGCTGGAAGGTACTGAAGGGAGAACATCATGTTTCGCTGGCTTATATAGAAGAAGACGATAAAGCCACCCGCCCACAGAAAACGGTACGCAACAGGAAGGGCGCCATCGCCCAGCCGGGAAATCTCATTCCTGAGGTGCATGCCGAACGTGTCATCTTCCAGGAAGACTCGAAAGGCGTGGAAGACAAAGGGCTCTTTGAACACCTCAGAAAGATACGCAAGAACCTTGCCGACGAACAGGGTTATCCTCCATATATCGTACTCAGCGACAAGAGCCTTCATGAACTTGCAAGGATGAAACCTACCACCAAGAATGCCATGAGCCTGATCAGTGGTATCGGAGAATTCAAGCTCAATAAATATGGCGATACCTTCATCAAGGCTATCAGGAAATATACAGGACTATAACAGGAGTTTTCTGCATTTTCAGCTTGTCTTGCCTCAAGATACAATCCTGTCTTAAGATACAATCTTCCATTCCAGGCTGTTCACCTCGTCCTTCACCGAGAAGTTCAAGCCTATCTTCACCACCTTCTTGCCGCTCATCTTGTAGGCATCGGCATAGTGCTTTGCCTCTATCTGGGCGAGAGCCTCCTCAGCACTCTTGTTGAATTTCAGTTCCATCACGTAGATGGTGTCGGCGGTCTCCATCGTGATATCGATTCTACCCTTCGACGTATGCGGTTCCACTAGGATGCTATAGTTGGTGAGCAGGGCAAACATGATGTAGAGCGTCTGCTGCCAATGCCCCTCGTAGTTGGTGTTGTCACAGTAAGGCACCGTCTCCAAGAAGTCGTTCAGCAGGCAGAAGGCAGCATCCATATCCCCCTTCTTCACCAATACTGACATCTTGGCGATGGTCGTGTTAGCCTTCGCCGACTTGTCCGTCAGATAATGAGGCAAAAGGCTTCCATACAGCCCCACCCTTATCTCCTGGTTAGGCAATGCCAACTGATACAATTTTGTAGGCTTGTCATATCCCTTGATGGTGACGTATCCACTCTGATAAAGCAAAGGTATGATGGTGGTCATCGTTTCGGTGGCGGCATCAAAGTCCTTCTTGCCCACCTCTATGGTCTCGCCAAGGTCTGCAGGCAAAAAATCATACTTTCTCATCATATTGATGAGATAGGTAGGAGTACCCGATCCGAACCAGTAATCATCCACTCTGCCATCAGCAAAGCAATTGAGCAGACTGTAAGGATTGAAGACATCAGGCGATGGCCAGCAGAAGTGATAGCCATCATAATGATCTTTGAGTTCCTGTATGGTCTCCTCCCTGCTCAGTTCCAGATGCTCGGCAAGAGCGTCGATGTCATCACTCATCTGTGTAAGCATTTCCTCTTTGGTGATGCCGCAGATGCCGGCATAAGGCTCGTCCATGCTCACATTCTTGATATTGTTCAGCTCGCTGAAGATACTTAGCTGCGAGAACTTCGTGATGCCCGTCAGGAAGACGAAGCGCAGCAATGGCTCGCAATCTTTCAAGGGACTGTAGAAATTGCGCATCGTATTGCGCAAAACATCGAGTTTTTCCTTCTCGTGAGCCACATCCAGCAGCGGTGCATCATATTCATCGATGAGCACCACCGCCTGCTTGCCTGTCTGTGCAGTAACTGATTTTATCAAGTTGAGCAAACGGACGTTCGGATCTGGAGAATCACAATCTACTCCAAACCTATCCTCATTTTCCTTTAATATATATAAGATGTATCGATCCAGCTGTTCCTTCTCCATATGTTTGCCTCCAGCCAAACTGAAGTGCAGCACAGGATACTCGTTCCACTCCTTCTCCAGCTTCTCGATGGCAAGTCCCTCGAAGAGATCCTTTTTGCCCTCAAAATAACTCTTGAAGGTGGAAACCAGCAGCGACTTGCCGAAACGGCGTGGTCGGCTCAGGAAGAAATACGTTCCATCGGTATGTGTCATACGATAGATGTATTCCGTCTTATCTACATAGAACATATCCTCCTTGCGGATCCGTTCAAATGTCTGAATTCCTATAGGATATAATTTTCTTGCCATAATCAAACGCTGTCTAATGAATTGCAAATATACATCAAATCCCCGAAACAACCAAGCATTTCTACGATTTTAACAAAAAAATAATCCCGACCCAGAGATTCCTTTTTGAATCTCCGAGCCGGGAATAGCATAGTTTTAAATATAGAGGATTAAATATCCATTTCCGCCCTCCTGGTGTGTAGGATGACATCCAGCACCAGGTGGAACACTATCCATACAGCGATGTCGATGGCCAGGATATACGTGATGTTCACGTGGCCGATCATCAGGAAGTTGAGCAGGATGAACATCAGCGAGAGCACGCAGATAGCCACCATTACCTGTCTCACCCTCAGTCCGCATCTCAGCAGCTTATGGTGGATGTGACTCTTGTCAGGCAAGAACGGATTCTTCTTGTTTCTCAGTCTGTGGGCCACCACTCTCACCACGTCGAGCAGCGGCACCAGCATCGTGGTAAAGGCAAACACCATGTTGTAGTCAGACACCACATGAGGGCTCACATCCACCGTGCTCAGGTGAATCATCAGGAAACTGATGATGTAGCCCAGCGACAGCGAACCCGAATCGCCCATAAAGAGCTTCCTACCCCTCATGGCATTTCCAAACACGTTGTAGAACCAGAAAGGGATAATCACACCCAGCGCCGCAATGCAGAGCAGGGCGAAGGAAAACAGATGGAGCCAGATGTGCAGCCCCGCCAGAGCCACCAGCGAGATGCCGCAGAGTCCGGAAGCCAGTCCGTCGATGCCGTCAATCAGGTTGATGGCATTGGTTACGTACACCACGATGAGCACGGTGAAAGGCATGCCCACCCATGGCGACAGCTGATAGATTCCGAAGAGTCCGTCGAGCGACTTGATCCACACGCCCGAAGCCACGAGCAGCGATGCCGCCACAATCTGCACCAGGAACTTCTTCTTGTACCCCACTCCAATCAGGTCGTCGGCGAGTCCCACCAGGAACAGCATCATGCTACCCACCAGCAGTGCCAAAAACTCATAAGGCACCTCCCCGTGCATCGATCCGCTGCTCAGTCCCATCAGATGATATATCAGCACCAGACCGCCCATGGTAATCAGCATCACTGGGAAGAACGAAAGACCGCCCAGTCGCGGAATCGGCGCATGATGCACCTTTCTCTTATCCGGCATATCAAAGAGTTTCTTCTTATGCGAGATAAGGAGAATGTTAGGCAGCACAAGCATGGCGATGGTGACAGACACAACAAGTGCTACCAGCAGGAAAATATAAATTGGTTCAATCATCTTCTTTTATTTGATTTAAAATTAGAATCTGCTTTTCAGTATTTCTCCCACCTTATATATATATCGCAATCCCAAAAGGAAGAAGTTAGAATACACTCCGTTCTTTTTAAGCGCTTTCAGGTGGTCACGCATGATGCGCTTATGGCTCTCCAATCCTGAACTGGAAGCGCCACCGGTACGCATGGTAACAAAGTCTTTAGAGATATAATGCGTTTTGATTTTGTTTACGAAGATAAGTCTCAGCAGATTTTCAAAGTCGGCAGCCACCCGATAGTTTTCTGCATCAAAGGCACCGAACTTCTCATACACCTCCTTGCGGCAATAGAACGAAGGATGTGCAGGCATGAATCCCAGTCTCATCATCCATCTTCTGAAAGGCTTGGAGCTATAGTATCTTACACATTTCTTCAAGTCCTCATCGTCCACATAGTGTATGTCGCCATACACGGCATCCACCTTTTCTTTCTCCAGAGTCCATGCGATGCAAGCCAATGCATCATCCGAAGTATAGAAGTCGTCCGAGTTAAGAATACCGATTACATCCCCCGTAGCCATCCTGATGCCCTTGTTCATTGCATCATAGATTCCCTTATCAGGTTCACTGATATACCTCATTCTCCCCTCAAACAGAGGTTCCATCTTCTTTACCACCTCCAGAGTATTATCTTTCGAAGCCCCATCCACAACCAGCAATTCATAGTCGTGATAGGTTTGTGCGAGCACACTTTTCAGCGTATCACTCACCGTCTTCCCGCTATTATACGTAGCGGTAATGATAGAGATTTTCATAAAGGTGATTATTTTAACAATAATTCATCGTATAATTTAATATAATCTTCAAAGCGCTCATCCTTATTAAAATATTGGATAGCACGCTGCCTACAGACAGAAGAAAAAGCCTTCTGTCCCTTGTTACAGATGGTTACTACAGCAGAAGCCATAGCTGCAACATCTCCCTGTTCTACTACAATACCAGTATTAGTATCAATAGCCTCAGGACTACCTCCAGTACGATAAGTTACCACAGGAGTTCCACAAGCCAAAGCTTCAAGGTTTATTGTAGGGAAAGTATCTGCATAAGTTGGGTTTATTAATACATTTGCTGAAGAATACAACTTCACCAACTCATCAACATTTTGAGTTCTCCTTATTCCACGAATTCCTAGAGGTAACTTCTTCTGTTGGCTTGCCGAAACGCCAACAACAATAAGTTCATACTCTTCTGGCAATATGGTTCTGAGTTTGAAAAGATCATCATATCCTTTATTTGCATGCCACACATTTGAAACAGCAAGTACTTTAAACTTGCCATTAGACTGTTCTTCAATTCTTGGTTGAAATATACTAAGATTGATTCCATTCTTAATGACCTTCAATCTTTTATCTTTCAAGAAAGACTCACCAACGAATTGAGCAATCCAATCAGAACAAGCTACAATCGTAAGATTATTACACCCTTTGAATAACATTTTCTTGAGGTTCCAATTCTTACATGATGCATCAAACAATGTATTAGGATAACTATGTTTTAGAGGACAGTCATAACATCCAGTTTTCCATCGATTACAATCTTTAGTAACAAAATGGAAACAGTGTCCTGTAATTGCCCAACAATCATGAAAGGTCCATACCACGGGTATATCTGTAGAATTCAAAAAATCAAAGAGCAAACGGTAATTGAGATAATGATCATGAATATCATGCAACTGAATAACATCAGGCTTTATTTCCTTGATTTGTTGAATCAAAGTACGCGTAGCCTTCTGAGAACACAGCCCTTCAGTATCAAAAATTCTCTGTTGAGCATAATGGGCATACACATCCCATTGGGTCCCTATCTTTATAAGTTTGCTATCAGATGGATTCATATATCTACCATAGGCAATATAACTCTCCCATCCGTTAGCCATTGCCCTTCTACCTATTTCCTCTGCGATACGACCATTAGCGCCCCAATTAGCTGTTACGTTAATCTGAAAAAGTATTTTTTTCATAAACACGAACTATTATACTTTTTACCATTTCTTCGTGCAAGACAAGAAGTATTTTACATGGCTTATTGGCCAGAATACTTCATAATGCCTTCTATTGATGACACGATTATTAAAAGAGAAATATCGTTTGTAATCAGACTGAGAAAATACATACTTATAATGCTGACAAGCTATATCTATCGATTTATTGTTAGCATGAGTCAATTTTCCATATGGAAAAGCAAAATAATCACAAGGCTTACCAGTATGCTTTTCTATGATGCCTTTACAAGTGTTTATTTGATATTCAAGAATTTCCGTGTCATCAGAATTAATCATATAATGATCCATTGTATGTGCACCTATCAGAAAACCTCTATCCGACAATTCTTTTATTTGCTCCCATCGCATAGGTTTTCTTCCAGGCGTTAAAACAATATTTTTATTGAAATTATCAATATACTCATCATCTCCCTCGACATAATTTGGATTGACAAAGAAAATTGCATTGACACCAAATTCTTCCAATACAGGCGCAAAGACATCATAACACTCCATAAACCCATCATCATAGGCAAAGGCAACCAAAGGTTCCTTTGGTTCAACCTTATTTACAATCATAGTGATAGCTTCTTCTATGCGAATGAACTTCACATACTTTGAAAGATTACTCAATAACTTTCTAAAAGTTTCCGGTTCCAGCTCATCCTCAATTCTATGACCACTGATAATATGAATACCAACTGCAGGTTTTGCAAAAGTGCCCATCATTGAAAGATAAGCACTTCTTAGAGTCTGCCTAATTACATGAAACATTTCTTTCTTCATTTAGATTATTTTAAATACTGTTTTAATACATTCATCTGAAAATTTGGATTCCATTGATTATCAATTTCCTCGAAACATTCTTTTCTTACAACATCCCTTTTTGCCGAATTACATTCAAACCATTTATCAATACACTCAGCTAAACTTTGAGCATTATTATATTCAAAAAATGCTCCTGTTACCTGGTCTTTTATCGACTCAAATTCCGGCATTTGCATTGTGAAATCGTTGTGAGTAACAACAGGTGTTCCAAACATCAAGGTATGTATTGCAGTCAATCCTACATTTCCTGGCGAGACACACAAATCTGCATTATAAATCAACTCTGCATTTGTTTTCTCATCGTAGCAAGCACCATAAAACCACACAGAATCAGCCATTCCTAATTTCAAAGAAAGCCTTTTCAAATATACCTCCTCAGAACCAGAGCCAATTAAAACAACATTGAATTCTTTATTTTGACGCTTTAATAAAGACAAGCTTTCAAACAGCAAATCTATTCTCTTAACCTTCGTCAATCTACCTACAAAAAGGAGAATAGGATGATTGTTTCCAAAATGCTCATAATAAATGTTTGAAGGAGATAATTCATTTCTAAACTCAAGTTGCTGCTCATAATTCAAAGAATTATGTATTACAAAAAGTTTGTTTGCATCAAACCCTTCTTTTATCATCAATTCTTTTGCATAGTTACCATAAAGAAAAGTACCATCAGCTAAGCCAAAATAAACCTTCTTCATCAGTTTTTTAACGAAGCCTTCTCTACCATACCAGCCATGCGACCACAAATATACTTTCTTATTTGGCAATAGCTTTGAGAGGAAAAGTACTAGCCAGCTTGTCAAGCCAAAAGGTTCCCCATTCATAAGAAAAGTAGATACCTTTCTAGCAAACAGATATTTTAGTAAACCGTTTTGTATATAAATACTCTTAAATACTTTTTTTATATCTGCTTCATGCACTTCTTTAAGCAATGATAAATCCATTGACTTAATACCACCTTCAGGTTTACCAAATAACCAAATGCAATCATATTGACTATCCAACATCTGGTATATGCGTTGCCTATATAAGGCACCCATAACATCAACAACACACAACTTCTTCATAATTCTAAATAGTTGCTAAAAGTAATTCTATATCATTCTTGGGGCAGAGAATATCAGTATCTTCCACTTCATTGAGACCGATAACTTTTAATTTAGAGCTAGGAATCGCAAGATAATCACACAATTTTTGTCGTAAATCTTCTTTTTGGGTGTCATGAGATATATGTAATTTAGCTAATATATTCACATTCTTATAGGAGATATTATCTATTTCCCAAACCGTATCATCAAAATCAGTTTTACCTTGCGATTCTAAGTTTACCTTGACAGTATATTGCTCTTTATCTCCTGGCAAATACTCTAAAGTTTCACGATACTTTGAGAGTACTTTTCTTATATTTTTAAAAGAGTTTTCAAATTCATCAAAGAGAGAGAGTTTATCTATTTGAGACAAAAATCCAATACCCTTAACCTTTTGATTTCTAAATTCATTATTAGAGTTAAAATACATCTCATATAAAATACCATCAAGCACAGCATTATTACCTTTATTATTATAAAGTTTCAACTTGCTATAAGTCAGTTCCTCTTCACATTTCCAACATCCACCAACTGCAGCTTGCAATATATTCCTACCAATTACAAACTTATCATCTTCTGACATCTGTTTGAATTCCTGATGAAACATATCAATGGCATCAATTTGCTTATAATAATTATACGATTTAAACAATTCCAAGCACTTTAAAAAAGCTCCATTAGTAGAAAGATATTTTCCATCAGCTAGCGCATTCTCTGAATAGTTTAAAGATGCACCATCCTCTAATTGACCATAGTTGAAACTATATGGATAAACAAGACTAGTTAGTTCTTGTCCTATTTGCTTTCTTCCTGTTTTTCTCAGTTCATATCTTATCGACTTAAATAAAGACTCTATAGGCAAGTCCTTTTCCATCACCTTATCCAAAAGTAATTGAGTATAAGGACTATGTATACTACCGTCACTGGCACTAGTTTCTGGCGATGTAGAAAATGCAAAGAAAGATTGAAAAGGAAGTTTTGTATAACTACCGAATCCGTCATTACCAGCCCAACCTCTGTCATTTTCTGCTTTGACCCTGCAAGCATCCATGATCAGCAAATTCATTTGATCACCATTTACATTCATATCTTTGCAAAGACCATTAAGATTTATGGAGTTTCCTCTAGCTTTTACAATACCGTCATTGCAAGAATCAGTATCGCTGAGTATCAAGCAATCCTCTTTATTAATCATTAATCCATGGCCAGCAAAATACACTAGAGCCACATCAACTTTATCTTCGAAAATCTTATCAAGAAATATCTGTTGCTTTTCCAAAACATGTTTATATGTCCCCTCCTGATTATGCCCATCGTCTATACTTCTTACAACAGAATAACCTAATAGTTCTAACTTATCAGCAAATTCAGTTGCATCATTTACAGCTGCGTGTAAATCAGGATAATGCACATATTCATTGATACCTATTACCCAGGCAAGACATTTTAGTATTTTCATTTTTTCATTGTCTTATAATAGAAAGAGACCATATCATCTAAAGCCTTCTGCGACCAACTATGGAAGATTGCACCAGCAGGCGTTAATGTCATTTCAACAAAGTAAATTTTAGTACCAGTATCATATAAATCTACTCTAGCAAGAACACTCATGTGGAAAGGCAGAACAAGTCGCCCAACATGAAGAACAACTGGTTGTCCTTTTTCCATAATAATCTTTGGATATGACGCTGATAATAAATCGGAGTGTAGGGTATGAATATCGTTGGCACCTCCCGAGCATTCTCGAGCTTCGAGATATCCATCACCTTGATATCGGTAATGGGCTTCATGAAATACCATTCGCAATCATACTCCCGGTCTATGTATTGATAGATGGCCTCACGGTATCTGGAAGCATCATTGAACACTAGACAAACTTTCTTCATTCTCAATATTTTCTTCATAATCACTATTATCTTCAAAATAAGGTAGCAGGCAGACCACGCTGACCAATCCCATCGAGAGAGCTGGGGTTTCCCAAAATGCCCCGGACGACTGGCACGCTAGGTACTTCTGCAAGATGATTAGCGGAATCCAGAGCAAGGCGCTGGAGTATTTCATCGCCACATATAGCGACTTCACTACCGTCCAGTAGAAATACACCATCATAGCCATGCCCACCATGCCGCCCATAATCATGGAATCGAAAAACACGTTGTGCGTATAGCCCGGGATGGCTGGGCTGCCGAAATAGTAGGTGAAATACCTGCCCAAGAGGGGATATTGCTTCCATACCTCCAAGGCATACTCAAAGCTATGGTCTCTGCCTGAAAGGTTTCCCTTCTCCAATGTCAGCATCGTGCGGTTATAGAGCACGGGCGACACGTCTTTCACCAGCGTGAGAAGCAAGTCCTTGCATGCGTATACCACGATGCAAAACAGGGTGGCAATCAGGAACACATAGATTATCTGCTTGGCCTTGAACGAATAATACATCAGCAATATCACCGTAAACCAAACAAAAGGTCCTCTACTGCCCGCCTTCAGCATGATGAAGGCACCCATCCCGAAGAAAAACAAGCACCAATACTTGTTCACTTCCTTCACGTAGTTATACGTATACAAGGCTACCAAGCTCAACGCCACGCCGCAGTGAGCGAAGGAAATCGTATTGAGCGCCACGCCACCCGTCAATCGGCCATCAGACGTAACCAAAGATTCATCCGTGTTCATAGTAGTCCCAAACAGCAAGGCGGGGTTGAATATGAAGTTAAACACGGCTATCGAGACTAGCATCAATGCCAGATATTTGAATGCCTTGCCATAATCCACTTTCTCCCACGATAGGGCATAACTCAGCGACTGGGGCAGGTTGATGCAAAGGAAGAACAGCAACACCTTGTTCCTTCCCTCGGGTCGAATTTCGAAGTCCCATTGTATATAGAAGTCGTACACAAGCCTCAGGATCAGTATCACCCAATAAATGATGAGACAAACGATAACGGGCTTGAGCTTGACATAGTTGGGCTTGCAGCAGAAAATGAGATACAAGGATATACCTAGGCATACCGCACGATAAGGGATTGTTACAATCTGGCTATGCCCTCCTGTCATAAAGGAATTTCCCATCGTTGCAATAAACTCATATCCATACAAACCAAGCACGAAATTGAGAGTGGCCAAAAGCACCACATACCGAGGGCACTCCCTGTCAATCAATAAATTCATTTGCTATATTCCTCCGCTAATTGCGCCACGCATCGTGGCAAACTATACTTCTCGTTGATTTCCTTCATCAGCTGTGGCTGATACTCCTTTTCCACCATAGCCGCAACAACGGCCTTGCCTATCTCGTCCACATCGTATGGATTCACTACAAAAGCCCTAGAGCCATAGTATTCCTTGGGGCCTCCTATCTCCGTAACCACGATGTCGCAACCATACGATGCCGCCTCTACGGCCACCATCCCCACGCCCTCATTGATGCTGGGAAGTGCAAACACCTTGGCTCTGGCATAGAGATGATACAGTTCGGCATCGGGCACCCTGCCCAGATAAGAGATGTTATCATGGGTATCTATCAAACTCTTGATGGGACTAAAGGCTGCGTCTGAATTTACGGATCCTGCAAGGACTAGTTTGAAGTGATACTTGATGGCAGCCTGCACCAATCTCATCACGTTCTTCCTGCCATCGGCCAGGCTGCTCAAATGAAAGCAGAAGTCTTCCTTTTCTGGATACTGGTCTATTATAGGTATCCTGGGCGAGAGGGGGATGATGGATATCCTATCGAGCGGAACGCCATAAGACTGGTTCACGTAAGTTAATTCATAATGACTTCTCACAAACCATTGATCAATATACTGGGATGCCTGCCTAATGGCATAGTTCACGGAATAGAGTCGCAATCTCTTGCAGCCCATATAAGAAGCCAATCGATACTTAAAAGTAGACTCTATCGTGTCGATGATAGGGGAAAAGCATATCTTCTTGCATTTCCTGGCCAGCGAAGAAACCAAGTCATCGATGGCTCTGTTGGCCCCAATGATGTGCACGAGGTCATACTCCGCCCATTCTTGCTTCTCCCAAGGATTCACCTTCACCACTTTGTGGCCTTGCCGCGCAAGTTCGTCGGCCCAAGTCTCAGCCTGGATGCGGATACCATTGAAGGGGGATACAGCCAGATCCACATTGATTACATACGCTATATACATATCATTATTTTTTCCATTGAATTAACACATTAAAAAGGGGGTTATATATTTTTGCCACCAACTTGTCGAGTAGCAGCAATCCGAAAAACAAGCAAACAAAAAGCAGGATTAACACCAATAACAATAGGATTCCGTTGAGCGAGGTATAGCAGAACTGCACCATCTCTGCAAAATAATCCCGAGTATGGACGTTAGAGGTAACGAGATACACCATCAGTGCGCTCTTTGCCAAATAATTGATGCCGCTGCGATAGGGCATCTTCCATTTCGTGAAGATGAGTAATATCATCACGGCTTGCAGCAAAATGAAGGGGTTGGTGTAGCTCAGGTTGCTAAAGGGTCTCCCCAAGTGGAAATATTGCGAGCTAAAGAGAACCGCCGTCGGCAACAGCCATACGAGGATACACTTCTTTACGGTTATTCGCTGAATCCATTCATCGTTTGAGTGCCCCAAATAATAACCGATGCTATATATCAGCATCATCAAGATTATATGGTTATAAGTCGGGCTTTCCATCACCCAGCCAATGCCTATCTCAAACAGCAGGAACACAAGTATATACTTACGAAAATCCCTTACTGACAAAGTATTCATATAGGCATTTAGCATCGGGCTTAGACAATATAAATAGAAATAGGCACTAATAAACCAGAGGCCTGTAGCTGAAGAAAGTATGCAGCATGTCTTAAAGAATAAGGATACGCTTTTTACCCCCCCATCAATCCGGATATCACCAAATAAAATGTACAGACAAAGGCGAATCTAGCAATGCCTTTCATCGTGGGATGGATGCCGAAATAGCCCGATATCAGTATGAATACCAAGGCTGCCGGCATCCAAATGGAAGAACCAATATCATAGCATAATAACTCCATCGGTCCGGCCGCAATAGTCGGGTCTAATAGCACGCCATGCCCCAGCATGTGATTCACGACAATCAAAAACATGCATAGCAGCCTAAGCAATTCTATGTTACTCTCTCTTTTCATTTTCTCATTTTTTTCTATTGTTCAACAAAAGTAAAATTCGATCTAACCATAATATAAATATCAAAACTAAATATTATTTACAATAAAACTTTCAGATTGTTTTTGAAGTTTCTTTTTTTGCATAAAAATAGCCGAATAATCTAAATTCTTTTCAACAATAGAAATATCGATTGAATCCAAATCCATCACCAAATTATCGTTTATACATAAAGACTTCAACAAAGAAGCAAATCTTGTCAATCCCCTTCTTTCATTACCAATCACTAAAAATTGTTTTTCAAAGATTATGGAAAAAGCCATACCATGAAAAGAATCTGTCAAAACATAATCTGCCTCTAAAATAGATTGCATCCACTCTTTAACATCCGGTTTTACTATATCTGATATTGAAGATGGCATCCACTTCCACAACAGAGAGGAATAATTTATATATTTAATAGGAAGTCCTAACTCGGATGAGATTTTTTTTATTATTTTCTTTTTCTCCTCTGTCATGTCTAAAATGTAAACTGCTAAATATTTCTTTCTACGAACTTTTAATCCTAGATTCTTTACATATTCCTCTTTATCGATCAATAACGTAGGATCCAAGACATGAGTAGCTGGCACATCAAAGCAATCTTTACAAACTTTAACTCCACTATCCTCTCTTACTGAAATCGCATCAAACTTTTGAAGTAAAGGTTTAACTTCTGCTCTTGATTTTTCCGGATTCTGGTTATCATCCCAATAATCTACACCAAAAGAAGCAGCATAAGAAATACGTTTAACATGATCATCTTTAGCAAAATCTAAGAAAAAGTTATAATCAGCTCCACGCACATTCTTAATTCTCCAAACCTGATCACTTCCTACAACATATCCATCAAATCCAGCTTGTCTAATTTCATCCATCTTAGCACGAGTATCAATTTCTTCCGTTCTCGGCACAATATACTCTTCGCAAAACTTATCGAATTTACGTATTACAAAAAGATGATAAAATACTTTTTTTATCCGATGCAAAATACTATGATTATCTGCATTCCATCGACGATTAATTAGCCATGCATCATAGCCCAATTTCTTTAGGACATAAACTAAAGCATACGCTTGAAGAATACCACCATAATTAGTTAAAGTGGGAAGTGTAAGAACACCTATCTTTTTCATTTTCTAATTATCTTTTTAATGAATTTTGCCAAATGTAAACTAACAAGCAGTTTAATGGCAGTGTAACGAATATTTTCCTTTATTGTATATTTCGAATATCGATTGATTAAATCTATCTGATGCTCTCTATTGTAATGCTGAAAGAATTGATTCCTTCCTCCCTTCATTCTAGAAGACTTTATGACTGCAGGATTTTGAGAAAGAATATCATTCAAGCCAACAACCTTAAAACCCATATCAAAAGACTCTATATTTACCTTATTCTTATATACTAGCACGGCACTCAATCCCTTATCATCATCAAAGTCTCCAACGTAAGTACTAGCTCCCCAAAAATCAGCTAATGTATAATCAGCTCCACTCTTACCACATTTAGCAGGACAAGCATAGCAAGATGGACGAAGATACAAATTTTTAAGAAAACCTTTCATATAAAGGTTCGCCTTATGAGGCTCATAAAGCAACGTTTTATCTGTTACTTCTACGGACTGAGAAACCAAATTTTTGTCCGCCTTAGAGGCGGACTTTGCACGGACTGAGAAACCATATTTCTTCCATCCGTATCGTTTATCTCTAAAAGAGATACCCGTTATCACGGGCAAATCTTTTAGAGATAATTGAGAAACCATATTTCTTCCATCGACGCCCAAAGGGCGTATTTTTGCATTCAGATAATCTCTCCATATCATCGGACTAGGCACTCCATGACAAACAAAATCCACAGTTAGCGAATTATCATACTCTTTTCTTAAGTATCTTTTTAATCCAGCTATTTGACAGGGAGTTCCTGAAAACAGAACTTTTCTACCTTCTTTCAAAAACTGTTCTGCTAGTTTATAAGTATTACCTATCTTTGATTGTACATACTTAGAGCCTAAAAATACAGATAAACCATCTAACGACTCAGTATAGTCATGAAAAACATTCCACTCATTATCAAATCTTGCGCCAAACACGACCCCATTCTGTCTTAAAATAGTTTCTGCTAATAAAGCAAAAATACCACCTGAAGAACTTGCAAGACGGGTTGCCAAATTAGAATTTTTAGCTGCATATACAATCTCTGGAGTTCTAGGTTTATCTTGATGTAATACAGGACATACATTTTCACATAAGCCACAATTTATGCACAATGATAATTTCACTTGAGGATAATAAAATCCTTCACTATCTTCTTCAAAAGAGATGCACTGCTTGGGACATTTTTGTACACAAGCAGAGCATCCAGTACATTTTGATTTTACCACTATGTTAATCATTTCTCAAGAATATCTTTTTAATAGGAGCTAATACCAAATTACGTTCGTACCTATTCATAGACAACTTCATAAATAAGGGTAAATATAAAGCTGTAAATATTAGAATTCCAAGACACATATTTTTAAATGTAAGGATAGGATAAAAATGAAGTACACAAATAGCAGCAGTACATAGCAAAAATGGAACTATGCTCATTTGAATAATTTCTTTCCAAAAACCGATGATATCTAACCCCTGCTTTTTATGATAATAAATATTCATTACTATAATCTGCCCCAATGTCAAAGCACCAGCAATAGCCATAGCACACCCTATACCTCCGTAATATTTTGCCAGTGGAATCTGAAATCCCAAACTTATCAGAGCTATAATAACATATACTTCGGAACGGAAGCGCATTTGATTACGTGCTTGCAAAATAGTAATGCCAAGGTTTTGAATCAAAGGAATCGTTAGCGGAACAAGAAACAACAAAGCTATCGTGTAAGCATCGCCATATCCATCACCTGCCCAAAAACGAATAAAATACTTTCCAAAAACTATAAAACCAGATAAGATAAACGCCATAACTACATATTGAACTCGACCTGTTCGAATAAACAAATCAGATAATTCTTTCTTATCATTGTTTTTTGTAACCATCGCAGTTACTCGTGGTAAGAAAACACCAACAATAGCTGTAGAAAACATCATATACATTCCCTGAAGCTGAATAGCTACTGCAAATACAGCTACAGCAACTGTTCCAACCATTGCACCTAATACAAACTGACCTGTACTCCAATATATTCTATCCATGATTGTATTAAGGAATATCCAAAAAGAATAAATAGAAATTTCTTTCAATAATCTCTTATCTACCTTTCCAAACTTCACTTTTATATTTATCTTCCGCCTACAATATACAACATTCAAAAACAAGGTGATGATATTAAATGCTGTTTGTACCACAACCATAGCAATCGCCTTATATCCATAAGATAAAAGGATTATCATTACAGCTGTATTCAGTAATATACGAGCAATTTGTACCACTCTAAGAAAAATAAAATTTTCATAAGCTGATATGATTGCTCCATATATACTCAAAGGAAAGGTAACAGCTAGGTTAAAAACCATTAGTAAGACGATTACTCTAGCCTTCTCCAATTCAGCTACGGTAAGAGATTGTCCGAATATACAATCAAGATGCTGATACAATAATACTCCTGCAAACAATACTATAAATCCAAGAACAGAATAGAGCATTGTAAACATACCAAACATATAATACTGTTCTTCTGTTTTACCTTCTGCTCTGAATTTGGCAGTATATCTGATTACCGCATTTCCAAATCCTAAGTCAAGCATCGACAAGTATGCTATGACCGATGCAGCTAAAGCGAATAGGCCATACTCGCTTTTACCAAGCATACGAAGCATAAAAGGAGTATAGGCTAATCCCACAAGAGCATTAAGACCTAAAACAACATAATTTAATATTGCACCTGTTTTTAATTGATTTATCGCCATACAATCAATCTCTTCTAAATATATCTCTTGTATATACCTTATCTTTTACATCATCCAAACAAGCATCATAACGGTTGGCAATGATGGCTTGGCTCTGTGCCTTGAAAGCATCCATATCATTTACCACCTTGCTTCCAAAGAAGGTACTGCCATCTTCCAAAGTTGGCTCGTAGATGATAACCTCAGCACCCTTTGCCTTGATTCGCTTCATAATGCCCTGTATGGCAGACTGGCGGAAGTTATCGCTGTTACTCTTCATCGTCAGGCGATAAACTCCTATCACACAGTTGTGCTCCTTGCTTGCATCATAGCTATTGGCATCGGCATAGCTGTAATAACCAGCCTTTCTGAGCACGGCATCGGCAATATAGTCCTTTCTTGTACGGTTACTCTCAACAATTGCCTCTATCAAGTTCTCTGGGACATCGGCATAGTTTGCCAGAAGCTGCTTGGTATCCTTTGGTAGGCAATAACCACCATAGCCGAAACTTGGGTTGTTGTAATGGGTTCCAATACGTGGGTCAAGACCTATGCCATCAATGATTGCCTTGGTATCCAAGCCCTTGACTTCGGCGTATGTATCCAATTCATTGAAATAGCTTACTCTTAATGCAAGATAGGTGTTGGCGAATAGCTTCACGGCTTCCGCCTCCTTCATGCCCATGAATAGAGTATCGATATTCTCCTTAATGGCTCCTTCCTGAAGCAAAGCGGCAAAAGTCTTAGCTGCTTCTTTCAACTTTTCTACATCAGTAACCTTCAAGATTGCCTCATTTTCTTCTGAGAACTCAGGACGATCTATCAGCTTAGGATAACCTACGATGATGCGGCTTGGATAGAGATTATCATAGAGTGCCTTGCTCTCTCGGAGGAACTCCGGGGAGAAAAGAAGATTGAATTGCTTCACTCCCTTCTGGGCATACTTCTGATATAGGCTTCGAGTGTAACCTACAGGGATGGTACTCTTGATTACCATCACTGCATCGGGATTAACCTCCAGCACCAAGTCGATAACTTCTTCTACATGAGTGGTATCGAAGAAGTTCTTCACTGGGTCGTAGTTCGTTGGTGCTGCAATAACTACGAAGTCTGCATCTTTATAAGCAGACTTGCCATCCAATGTGGCAGTGAGATGCAGAGGTTTCTCTGCCAGATATTTTTCGATATACTCATCTTGTATCGGAGATATATGATGATTCAATTTATCTACTTTCTCGGGAATTACATCTACTGCTGTTACCTCATGGTGTTGGGATAAAAGCGTAGCAATACTGAGTCCTACGTAACCGGTTCCGGCTACGGCAATTTTTAATTGATTAAAATTACGCATTGTTTTAAGTTTTTGAATAATAAGCATCCTGAGCCTCTTTCGGTGGGTCAGTTTCCGAAAGAGAACTACAGGATGCGTTGCGGGTGATAATGTAGCGCCCACACTACTAAGCTACTTCTCGTTATATATATTTTTTGTTATTTCTAACAATATAATTGGTTCGTATCGGAAATGAAGGACATAGAGTCCTTACCAGATAAGAATTGTCTTTAGGGTATTCTTACCTGGATATTGATTGAGTAAAACTAGTTTGAAATTGATATTATAAGAGATTTTTCGACTCCCCTGTCCCCCTCTTGCGAAGAGGGGGTCCTTATCCCACTCCCAAGCCCTTCAATAGTCTTTACGACCCCTTCGGTTCCCCTTGTAGGGGACAGAAACCCTTAGCATAAGGGCAAGGGATGTAGCTGGCGATGCTATAGCTCTGCCAGAGTTTTGGTCAGCCAGCGGAGCCTGTGCCCGCAAGGGGCTGGCTGAGAGTGCTTACGCAACAGAGTTGCGATTGTTTAACGCCTAATCGGCGAGTGTTTGTCGGCTAGCGCATTGTAGGGTTCTCATACGAAAGATTCTGTTTTATTGCTCTTTGATGATGAATACTATATGAGAATTGTACTAATGCTATTTGATACCAAATACACCAAAGAATTCGGTTACCGTATAAACAGGAACCGAAGATTCTTTGAAATCTTTCTTGTTGCGAGTTACAATACAATCTGCCTCCGCCCAAATTGCAGAGGCATTTTGAGTCGCATCCTCATAATCTTTCCAATCAGAAGAAAGCATATCAACAACTACCTGCCCACGTAGGTCTACAACGTCTACAAATGAAGCCACTTTAATAAGGCATTCCTCAATGTCATTATGTTTATATTTATGGCCTATATACACAGCATTGACAACAGACAAAGCTGATGTCATTAGTTCATATTCTTCCATATAACCATGAGCAAAAAGCTTCTTGGCCTCTTCGACAAAACCCTGGCGATTGCAAACAAAATCCACCAAGACATTTGTATCTACATAAACTTTCATAGGCTATACTTCTCTTCTGTCAAAATATCCAAACCGTCAGCATCTGCTGGAACTGGCGTTCCTCCCTTCACCATCATCGTATCCATAAGAGCCATAGCCTGATTAAGTTTGGCTGTTCTATCAGTCTTCTTAACCTTGCTTACGATTTGCCATTTCATTCTTTCTGCCAACTCTGTAAAGAATGACAAATCCGACTGAGGGATGTAATAGCTTGTGCCATTTGATAATATTGCGGTACTCATAATTTTATCTCCTATTTATTTTAACTTGCTGCAAATATAAGGGAAATATCTGAAATTGCCAAAGAATTTCTGGTTTTTAACATTGTCCCACTGATTGCACAGATGAACACAGATTTTCTGAGACCTGTCCGGTCTTGAATAAAGTCACGCAGATAGCGCAGATGACGCAGATTTTCCTTCTACTATTCTTATCCGCAGATGAGACCTATTCGGTCAGATTTTCACAGACTTTTACGATCACTACTTCTCGTTTGTATGTTTGGGTGGGTGTGAAGGGGGTGTATAAGAACTTTTGTATATACATCGTGCGCAAAAGATAAAGAGAAAGGGTATCAGATAGTTATGCCTTCTTTTTAACACTCTTTTCACGCTAAAGTTCATATACCCCCTTCACACTTCACACTTTGTTTGCTAATCTAAAAATCGCTCATTTCGGCGACAATGGTTCCAGCAACCCGTCAATCAGACGAAGCAGCTCGTCTCTGTGAGCCTCGCCAACCAACGACTCCATCCAACGTATCGCGCCCCAGTAGTCGTCGATGGAAACATCACGGTCCATCGCCTCCAGACTCTTGGTGTACGCATCAGACAGCCGGAACTCCTTGCGGATGGCTGACTTGGTGGAAGCCCAATGCTTCTCCTCCTCAGTAAGACCACCCTCAAAACGGTCTTCCTTCAGTTCTTCACGCATAGCCCAGAACACGTTGTGGACTAAAAGATTAAAACACTTGTGGACAGAAATCATGTCCGTCTGTAGTCGTAGGAATCCTTGATTCCCATGACTTCACTTTTGATTTTTTTGAAAAACATACTGAAAATTTTATGTTATGTTCCAAAATCGGAACTTTTTGTTTTCAATGCCAAATTTTATGCTTAGCTTTGCGGCGGAATCTGTATGATTCAATTTTACATCAACTTCTAATCATTGGCTTAAAAATGACAACAAAAGAACAACAACAAAGACAGGAAATGGTATTACCATCTTTCTTCTATGCTATCGCCTCCAGCGAAAGCAGACAACTCATCAGTCTTGATGAACTGCAGCGAATCATCACCCTCGACGCCATGACCCAGGCTCGTACCGAAGACTACCGCAAAAACATGCGTATCAGCAGCGAGCTCGCTCATCAAACCAAGGTGATGATGCCAGGCATCACTACCTCCGTGCTCATGGACGGACGGGGCAAGGAACTGCGCAACGTGGTGAAGACCACCCAGATGATCGCCGTGGACATCGACAAGATTCCTGCAGAAAAGATGAAGGAGGTCGTACAGAAGGCGGACGCCGACCCTCACACCATGATGAGGTTCATCACCGTGAGCCAACGGGGCCTGCGCATCATCTCCAGATACCTGCCCATAGATGACGACGAGGTGACCGCACTGGAACTTTTCGATGTAATCATACGCAAGGCGATGAGCTATTACAGTAAGTTGCTAGGCGTGCCTGCCGACGAGCAATGCGTAGACATCACCCGGATGTGCGGACTCGCCCACGACCCTACCGCCTACTTTCATTGGGACGCAGAGCCTTTCGGCTTGGACACCCACGACCTGAAGGCGCTCTACACCAAGAAGGCCAACGAGGCGAAATATGCCAAACGTGCCAGCAAGCGCAAGCGAAACAGCCAGAAGATGGTGGCACAGGGCAAGGGGGTTCCCTCGGTGGACGAGGCAGCGCAGCACATACTGAACCTACTCGACACGTGGGGCTACAAGTTTGAGAGCGGTGCCCACAACGAGTATGTGCTCCACTTCGGCAAGGTATGCGTGCGCTATGGCATAGACAAGGAAGAGGCAATGACCTACGCCAAGAGCAACTTCAGCTCCGACTATCCTGATGCTGACAGCGTGATGAAATCATGCTACAAGCACACCGAGAAGCTAGGCACCTGGCACTTCTACCGCAAAGGCGAGGGCTTCTCGGGTAAGCCGACAGTCAAGGTAATCAAGCAGTGGCTCTCGATGAGATACGAGTTTCACCACAATGAGGTGACGGGATTCCACGAGGTGCTGAGCCGCGATATAATCAAAGGCAAATACCATAAGTGGACCCGCATCGACGACAACATAGAGAACACCATCTGGACCCAGATGGACGAGATGGGACTCGAAGTGACCGCCATCAAGCTGCACGCCATCATCAACAGCGACTTCAGCGAGCCTTGGGATCCCTTCGACGAATATCTCAGGAGTCTGCCCAAATGGGACGGAAAGACCGACTACATCGACGAGCTTGCCAACCGGGTAACCATCAACTATTGCCCTGGCTACCACCACTCGCAGGAAGAGTTCAGATACTTCTTCAAGAAATGGCTCGTATCAATGGTTGTGGCATGGGTATCGCCGAGAGTGGTGAGCCAGACCATCCTGATATTCATCGGGAGGGGTGGCATCAACAAAACCACATTCTTCTATTATATCCTGCCACCATGCCTGCGCCAGTACTTCATCAACGAGTCAACCGCCAACTATACCGACAAGGACTTCATGGAGGCTTTCTCAAGCAAGGCACTCATATGCCTCGACGAGCTGGAGTCTACCTTCGGCAAGGGGCTGAGCGCCCTCAAGAGCAACGTTACCAAGCTGGTGTTCTCCATCCGCCGCCCCTACGATAAGTATCGTTCGGAACTGCTGCACCGTGGTGCCCTCTGTGGCACTAGCAACAGTATACAGATCATCACCGACGAGGAGAACCGCCGCTACTCACCATGGTTCGTAGACAATATCGAGAGCCCTAGGGAGACACCCATCGACTACCAGCACGTCTATGCCCAGGCTGTAGCTCTGGGACAAGAGGTAACCAATCGGGTGAAGAACCAGGAAGAGGGATGGGTATACTGGCTCACCACCGTCGACATAGACGTAATGAGGGAGCACAACGGCATGTTCATGGTTTCCAACTTCATGGAAGACCAGATACTGCGCTTCTACAAGGTGCCGAAATCAGACACCGACCCTCAATATGTAAAGTTCCGCTATTCATCGGAAATCATGGAGCGCATAGGCGGAAGTCCCGCCCTGAGCCGCAACATGAGTCACCAAAATCTGAGCGCCGTGATGCAGCGACTGGGCTTCAAGAAGGTACACCGCGCCAAAGGTAACGGATGGCTCGTGATAGAGAAGAATCCGGGAGAAATCAACACCGAGGCGATCTGCAGTCCAAACGAATGCGCAGAAACGTACTTGAAACCATACAGAACCATAGCTACGGATAGCCAGAATGGTTCTGACCAACAATAAGCAGCATTCTGGCAAGTGCTAACCAGCATTGCCAGCAACGCTAAGTATCATCAAGAGAAACGCTAAGTATTATTACCGCGATTCATAAAAGTCAAATCTATATGAAAATCAAGATATACAAAAAATTCGAGCTTGCCAAGCTCTACTTTCCGGAGCAGTCGAAACACGTGGCACTAAACCACCTGATGCGAATGGTAAACCACTGTCCGCCTCTGCTTGAAGCCTTGCGAAGAGAGGGCTACGAACGGTTGGCGAAGACCTTCACCATGCGCCAGACGCTGCTCATCTATGAGTATCTGGGCGAGCCATAATACTGAGTTTTCCAGTTTTATGCCCCATCGTATCCCTATCTCACCCCTATCGTACAGAAGCCTCTTATGAAAGTCGTATCTTTGCAACCGTAAACAAGAAACAAGCACTGCGCAGCGCTTTAATACATGAAACACGAACCATAAAACAATTTATTAGCCTTATGATTGAGTACGATGTAAAGAAGAACAACAACAAGAAGAACGTGAAGGCTTATGGCAAGTACTACGCCAAGCCCCACATTAGTGAAACTGTAGATCTCGATGAGCTCGCCGACCACATGCATGGTCACAACTCTCCATTCTCAGCCGGGACCATCAAGGGCATCCTCATCGATGCCGTGACCCACATCAAGGAGCTCCTGCTCATGGGCAAGAATGTAAAGCTCGACAACCTCGCCATCTTCTACATCAGCATCAAGAACAAGATGGGTGCAGAGAATGCCGACGACTTCAACGTATCTAAGAACATCGAAGGAGTAAGAATGAAAGCCCGCGCCACGGGCGACTTCCGCTCTGTGAATCTCAACCTCGACGCCAACTTGAAGAAGTATGGTGCTAAGAAAAAGAAGTCTTCGACCACCACCGATTCCGAAACGACTACGCCATCGGGAGATACTGGGAAGAGCGACTCTGGCTCTGGTTCCAACACTAACCCAGGCAGCGATTCGGGATCCGACGGACTTGAGTAACCGGGATAGCATATCCCCGTTATCTCTTAACGGGGATTGCAAATCCCCTTAACATGTTTTTTTTAATATATTGACCGAAAATGACACAAGATCGATTTCCGATGACAATTGGCGGCGAGGAGGTGCTCAATGAGCATCTCCTGCTCGCCTACACAGAGAACGGCGAGATGATGGACTCACCTCTGAGCGTCCGTTTTCTCGTAATTCATTGCTCGGCAACACGTGCCGACCGTAACTACACCGACAAGCAACTGATGCGCGACCACAAGAAGCGTGGATTCCGCACCGTGGGCTACCACTTCTATGTCCACAAGGACGGAAGCATCACGCAGTTCAGAAAGCTGCTGGAGGTGGGCTCACATGCCCGCCCATACAACCGCTGCTCCATCGGCATCTGCTACGAGGGCGGGCTGGATGACGAGGGGCGTCCTGCCGACACCCTTACCCGGGCCCAGTATGACACAATGTGGAATCTGCTGCGCAAGCTCAAGATTACGTTCCCACAGGCTAAGATAGTGGGTCATCGTGACTTGCCGGGCACCACCCCGAAGGCATGCCCTTGCTTCGATGCAGCGAAAAAATTTCCACTTTAATGCTTAATGTTGAGTGTTGAATGTTGAGTGTTGAATGTTGAATGTTGAATTTTTAATTTGAAATATGAAGAAAGAAAACATCAAGAAGGTGATCAATTTCATCATCACCGTACTTACCGCCGTAGCTAGCGCATTCTGCGTACAGAGCTGCCAGTAAATTCCCAGTAATCAAACCTTAACCTTAAGTTCTAATTCTACCAGTATTGCCAGAAGATGCCGAGGCGGTGCATGTCGGAGCCCACCATGTCGTACATATCGTGCTTCATGAGCCACTTGCATCGTTTCTGCACCTTCTTGCCATACTGTCCATCTATCGAGAACACATTTCGCTGGAACTTTATGCCCATCAACTTGAGCTTCTCGTAATCGCACTTCTCCATATAGAGGTAGCGCTCAGGATGGGCAAGCACGGGCGTGTAGCCATTGTTCTTGATGCGCTCCAGGAGGGCATGAAAATTCATCGGGGCAGAGAAGATGCTCGTCTCCACCAACAGGAGCTTACCATCCTCGCCCAGCGGCAACAGGTCGTTTGCCTTCAGGCGCTTTTCGAAGAGCGCATCTAGCATATTTTCGGCTGCGAGATGCAGCCGGAGCATTTTTCTGTCAGCAGGGTTTCGCTCAGCGAAGTCCTGCTGATATTGTTTTTGGAAGTTCGCAAATACTTGGCGCAAATGGGTGGTCTCGTTGGGTACGTCTTCCATAATATGAGGCGTAAACCAGACATCCCTCATGCCTGCGCCTTCGTAAAGGCACAACATTTCCAACGACTTCTTTACCTCTTGAAATCCGTCGTCCACGCCGGGCAGGATGTGGCAGTGCCAGTCGATGCCGCCGGGGAGTCTCTCTGATGGTGCTTTCTTGCTTGCCATCGGATTGCAAATCCAACGGAACGCCTCACGGAATATATTCATATTTTTCTATTCTTTTATCCTATTTTCTACTTTCCTATTTTTGCCCCCCATTCTTGTCGGAGCCGTAGTGGTAGCCGTAGCCATAGCCATAGTGATAGCCATAGCGATAGTAGTGGCCGTAGCGGCCGCCCTGAGCCTTGGTTCCGTTCAGAATGAGCGACATATTCTTGAATTTCTTATCCTTGTAGAGCTGCTCGATGTCGCCCAGCATACTGCGCTGCATCAAGCCCGAACGTACCACGAAGATGGTGCGGTCGGTAAATTTCTCTATAATCTGGGTATCTGCCACGATTTCCACAGGTGGACAGTCGATGAACACATAATCGTACTCACCCCTGATCTGCTTGATTATCTTCTCCAGACGGTCGGTGAAGAGGAGCTCCGTAGGGTTAGGCGGCATGGTACCGATAGGCAGCACGTCGAAACCCTTCACCAGTCCATACTCCTCGCCATGGCAGATGATGCCCTCCAGGTCATCGGTCCTGCCGTTGAGATAGTCGCTGAGTCCCTCGCCAGGGCTGCCCACGAGCATGGATATGGAACCATGGCGGAGGTCACCATCGATGACGAGCACCTTCTTCTCCTTGATGGCGAACGACATGGCGATGTTGGCTGCCAGGTGACTCTTGCCCGAGCCTGGGTTGAAAGACGTAAGGATGATGACGTTCTGCTCGGGATGGGTGCCTATCATGAACTCCAGGTTAGTGCGCAGCACGCGGAACGCCTCGTTCACGATGTCGCGCTTGCCTGCCTTCACCACAATCTGTCGCGTCTCCTTCGGCTTCTTCCAGAACTGGATGCGCTGCAGAAGAGTTGGTCTGTTCTTGCGACTGATGCTGTATGGTATCTCACCGAGGAATGGTATGGTGATGTTCTTGAGGTCGTTTCTGCCCCTCACCGTCGTGTTCATGTTCTCACGGATAAAGATGACTACCACAGGTATCAGGACTCCGAGAACGAAAGCCACGAGGATGATGTTGCGGCGCACAGGCTGCACGGGCTTGATGTCGCCCGTAGGAGGGGTGATGACGCGCGTGTTGTAGGCGGTGAAAGCCTTGGAAAGCTCGTTTTCCTCTCTCTTCTGCAAGAGGAAGAGGTAGAGCGCCTCCTTCACCTTCTGCTGGCGACCCACTGTTTGCAGGTACTTTGCCTGGCTAGGGTTGCTGGCTATCTGGCTGGTGGTCTGCGCCTCGCTTGCCTGCAGGTTGCCAAGCTGCGAGTTGAGTGTCACCACGAAGTTGTCGATACTGGTTACGATGCTATGGCGCATGGAGGCGAGGCTCTGGTCATAGTCAGCCACCAATGGGTTCTGCTCGCTGGAGTTAGCCACCAGGTTGTTGCGCTCCAGCTGCTGCTTGTTGTATTCGGTAATCTGCTGCTCGATGCCCGGGCTGTCGATGCCGATATTGGCTGGCAGGAGCTGGTTCTTGCCCACCTTGCCCGTCAGGAAGTTGCGCAGGTAGCGTGCCATGGAGAGGCGTGAGTTCAGCTCGAGTATCTGCTTGTCTACGTCGCCGCTCTTCTGCATGTATTGCTGTGCGGCGGTCTCTACGTCGGGCAGCAGATTGCGGCTCTTGAACGAGGAGATGTCCTTGTCTACGTCGCCCAGTTCTCGCTCGATGACGCCCAGGCGCTCGGTGATGAAATGGGAGGTGGAGACGGTCATCTGGTTCTTGTCCTCCATCCAGTTCTTGCGGTATACGGAGATGATGGTGTTCAGCACGTCCTCGGCGCGCTGGGTGAGCTGGTCCTTATAGGTCAGGTCGATAACTGTTGCCTTCTCCTCGCTGATGCTTGCCGAGAGCGATGCCTTGATATGGTCGGTCATGGCATAGAGGTTGGTGCGAGTCACATGCAGTTTCCTGCTCTCATGTCCATTGACGAAGGCTGAATAGCCCGGTGCCTGCTCTACGCATACATAGCCCATCGCCGTGCGGACGGTCTGGCCCAGCTTGCCCTGTACCTCCTCGTCCGACTCTACTGCGTTTCCAGCCTTGTCGGTGCCACTCACATGTACGATGGCAAACTGGTTGCCATGCTTTACCTCTACATCCAAATTGGCGCTCTGCATATCGTTCAAGCTATAGAAATGAACGGTTACAGGCAGCGTTCTGCCATAGAGAGCCACAGGATGGAAGGTACCGTCTTCACTGTAGTTTACGTCGAGTTTGAGCTGCTTGCCTGCCTCCAGCAAGACGGCTGGCGACTGGATGGCAATCAACTCGTTGTTGACGTTCGACTTGCCTCCCGAGAGTCCCATGTCGGAGAACATACTGGCCACATCGCTGTTGATGCTCTGGCTCTTGCCGTCTTCCTTGATGAGGATGGATGCCGTGCGCTGATAGACACACGGCGTGGAGAGGAGGTAATAAGTGGCTATGCCTAGGGTGACGACGAGCGAGATGACAAACCATCGCCAGCGCACAAGGCACAGATACATTAAGTCTTGCAGACGAATGAAGTCTTCTGCCTGCTGGGGGCGACGACCCAGAGCATTCTGCATCGTCGCTTGATTATTCTGAATCATTGAATGTTGAATGTTGAATGTTGAGTGTTGAATGTTGAGTGTTGAGTGTTCACTCTACTCTTACATTATTTCTTGATAAGTACTGCCACGCTGGTGGCAAGTGAGGCAAGGCTAATCCAGAAGCCCGTGCTCCTGACATTGTTGCCATTAACCGTGCTCTGGCGAGCCTTGGTCTTGTTGGGGCTGATGTAAACCACGTCGTTCTGCTGCAGGTAATATACCGGGCTGTTGAACACACTGTTTCCCGAGCAGAGATTGATCTTGTATATCTTCTGGTGGCCGTTTTCCTGGCGCAACACCATCACGTCTTCACGGGTGCCATAGATGGTCAGGTCGCCCGCCTTGCTAAGGGCATCGAGAATAGTCACTTTCTCGTCCTCGATTTCATACTGTCCAGGGTGTGCCACCTCACCCATCACCGAATAGTGGAGATTTGTCAGGCTGACGGTCACCACGGGATCCTTCACCAAGTTGCGCTCCACCAGAACTTTCTTGATTCCCTCGGCAATCTGCTCTCGGGTACGACCAGCCACATGCAGGGTGCCCAGCACAGGAAAGTCGATGTTGCCCTTGCTGTCTACCGTATAATAATAGGCATCCTTGGCGATGGACGACGTAGAGTAGCTGGTGGTGGTTCCCATAAGGTTGAAGAGCTGTGTGATCTGTGGATCCTTGCTCTTCACGCCGATGTAGAGTTTATCTGTTGGCTTGGCGGTGATCACCGCACTTTTCAGATTAACCAGCGTATCAGGATTTTGGTTAAAATCCTGGAAATACGCTATTTGTTTTGGGGTTCCACAAGCTGACAGGACAAGAAGTCCCGTGCAAATAGCTCCAGAAAGCAATGATTTACGATATTTCATATGATTTTATATTTTTTCTAGAAAACATCTTGGTATATAGGGGGTGGCGACGGCACAGATTCCCTCTATCGTGACGATGAGCCGATGGTCGCCATTGATGCGCTTGATTTCGCCCTCCAGACCTTTGAACCTGCCGTCGATGACCCTGACACGTTCACCTTTCTTCCAGTTGAAGGCTCCATCCTCGAAATATTCCAGCCCCTCCTGATCGCCCGACGAAACCATCATGAACATCTGCATCTGTCGCTTGGGAATGGCGATGGGCTGTGGGTCGAAGTCCACCAGCTGGCGATATAGCCTTGCCTTGCCACACAGTTCCCGCTCCAGGCATAGCGCCTGTCGCTTGTTGCTGCGCATGAAGAAAAGCGAGGGTATGAGTGGGCGCTCCACCACAATCTTCTTGTCTTGGCTGTTTACATGTCTCTCTTTTACGAAGGGGGCGTAATATTCCATCACATCGCCCATCATATCTTCGGGGAATGTGTTTTTCATCTGGTCAGGATCCTTAAGCCCGTTGTTGAACAGGTTGAACAAGTCCCGGCAAAGCGCCACTTTGTTCATGAACACGCGCATGGCATACCATGATGCCTCTGTCTTGGCTAGTTCGCCAAGAGTCTCGGCTTGTATGCTTAGAGAATGATTGATATCTTTTATTGAATTGTCCATTCTTTCATTTTAAGTATTCTTATACAGACACATTTTCTCTTCCCCCTTATGTCGAAACGAGTCGTCACAAGCAGCAAGGAGATTGAGACAGTATACTTCTCGTAAAGCTTCTGCCGTTCGGAGCAACCCTGATCCAGGCGATGCTGTACCCGCAATCCCATTTGGGTAACTAAGCCTCATATTTACTGGTTTAGTTCTCAAACGCGCCGCAAAGTTAACAAAAAAAAAAAAACGAAAGAATGTTAGTACAACTTTAGCTAAAATTAGTTTTTTAAGCTACTTTCTTAATATTCGTTAATTTCACTGTTTTATTTGCATACAAAACATAAAATCGGGATAAATCTCTTTCAATAAGTGATTTACCCCGATTAAACATTATACAGATGGAAGGAAACTTAGTTGTTTACGCTACCTCCCACAATATCAAGCAATTCATTGGTAATGGCCTGTTGACGACTCTTGTTGTACTGCAAGTTGAGTTCGCGCAAGAGTTCATCGGCATTATCCGTAGCGGTCTGCATGGCCACCATTCTGGCAGCATGCTCACTCGCCTGGCTATCCAGCAACGCTGTATAAATCATCAGACGAAGCTGCTTAGGAATCAAGACTCCCAAAACAGTCTCCAAGTCTGGCTCTACAATGAAGTCATCATTCAGAGGTTTTGCCTCAGAACTCTGGCGTCCGTCAGCTTCAGCCTGCTTTTGGCGCAGATATTCCTGAGCCTTTGCCGTAGCCACATTAGAGGTAAGGTCACGATCGTTGTCCACTCCTATCGACTCAGTGCTGAGGTCAATAGGCAAGAAAGTCTTGCGGGTCAGAATCTGTGAACCGGCACTCTTAAAGTGATGATAAATCATCTCCACCTTATCGAGCTCACCAGCAGCATACTGCTTGGCAAGTGAATGGGCGATATCTGCACAGGCGCTGGCATGAGGATGATCGGCAAGATCATTAAAGTTACCGCCAATCTTCAAACCCAGTTTCTGTGCCTTCTCTGCCACTTTTCGTCCGATAGGATATACCGTGATGTCGTCAATGCCTTGAGCCTTATACTCGTCCACCGCATGCATCATCATCTTGATAACGTTGGAATTGAATCCACCACACAAGCTGCTGTTAGAACTGTATACCACAAGAGCTACACGCTTGGTCTCCTTGTGCTCCAACTGCAACGGATGGTCGACATTCGGAGTACTTACCAGGAAACTCTTGAGGATATGTTCCAGCATATTTCCATAAGGCAGCATATTCTGGATAGCTACCTGAGCATGATGCAACTTACTGGAAGCCACCATCTTCATCGCACTCGTAATCTTACGGGTACTGTTAACGCTGGCTATGCGAGTTTTAATCTCTTTTAATGACGGCATAGGCTATTACGCTTTATATTGTCCTGCAACATTAGCCATGGTCTCCTCGACTGCCTTAATGGCATCGTCGGTGAGTTTACCATCGCCCAAAGTCTCAATCACATCAGCGTGCTGGCTGCGCATTGCATCGAGGAACAGATCCTGACAGTCGCGAACCTTATCCATTGGCACGTCGTGCATCAATCCGTGAACACCACAATAGAGAATAGCTACCTGCTCGCCTACCGGCATTGGGCGGTACTGAGGCTGAACCAGCAACTGGTCGTTCTTACGGCCACGGTCCAGAGTCATCGCTGTTACGGCATCCATATCGCTAGAGAACTTAGAGAAGGCCTCCAGCTCACGATACTGAGCCATATCAATCTTCAGTGTACCAGCCACCTTCTTCATACTCTTGATCTGGGCAGAACCACCTACACGAGATACGGAGATACCTACGTTGATAGCTGGACGGAAGCCCTGGTTGAAGAGGTCGGTCTCAAGGAAGATCTGACCGTCGGTGATGGAAATCACGTTGGTTGGGATGTATGCAGATACGTCACCTGCCTGTGTTTCGATGATAGGAAGGGCTGTCAAAGAACCACCACCCTTTACGTGACCCTTCATGCACTCTGGAAGGTCGTTCATCTGCTCGGCTACCTCCTGCTGGTCGTTGATACGAGCGGCACGCTCCAACAGACGAGAGTGGAGATAGAACACATCACCAGGGTAAGCCTCACGTCCGGATGGACGGCGGAGGATCAGAGATACCTCACGGTAAGCCACAGCCTGCTTACTCAAGTCATCGTATACTACGAGAGCTGAGTAACCGCGGTCGCGGAAGTACTCACCGATAGCTGCACCGGCAAATGGTGCGTAATACTGCATGGCTGCAGGATCGGCAGCGGTAGCACTTACGATGATGGTATATGGCAGGGCGCCATGCTCCTTGAGGTTCTGTACCAATGCTGCAACGGTAGATGCTTTCTGACCGATAGCTACATAGATACAATATACTGGCTTGCCAGCCTCATAGAAACTCTTCTGGTTGATGATGGTATCCACTGCGATGGCAGTCTTACCGGTCTGACGGTCACCGATGATCAACTCACGCTGTCCACGACCGATAGGAATCATAGAGTCTACCGCCTTCAAACCAGTCTGAAGAGGTTCCTTTACTGGCTGACGATAGATTACACCAGGTGCCTTACGATCCAAAGGCATCTCGAAAGAATCGGTGAGGTCGATGTCACCCAAGCCATCAATAGCCTGACCCAGAGGGTTTACGACACGTCCGAGGAAGTTGTCGTTTACGCGGATAGAAGCAATACGGTGTGTACGCTTCACGCTCTGTCCCTCCTTGATGCCAGCTGTAGGACCTAAGAGGACACAACCTACATTGTCTTCCTCCAAGTTCATGACGATAGCCATGGTTCCATTCTCAAACTCAAGAAGTTCATTAGCCTCGGCATTGCGCAGACCATAGATACGAGCCACGCCATCGCTGACGGTAAGCACGGTACCCACCTCGTCAAACTGCTGAGAGCCATTAACCTCCTGGAGCTGCTGCTGAAGAACCTCAGACACCTCACTTGGTTTAATTTTATCTGACATTTTGTTATTTACTTTAATTAATTTTACTTTTTGAGCTGTGTCAGAATGTTGTTGAGCTTAGTCTTTACGCTCGCATCCATTCTGTAAGTATCATACTCAAGGATGAAACCGCCAATCAGTTCAGGGTTCACCTCGGTCTTGAACTCCACAGTACCTTTCGTTCTCTGCTCCACCATCTTGCGCATCTTATCCTCCGTAGAGGCGTCAACGGCAGTGGCGGTGATCAGCTTACCGCGGATGATGTTCTTCTGTTTCCTGTAAAGAGTGATATACGAAGCAGCCATGAATTGCAGGGTGCTCTCCCTATCCTCTTTCAAGACGAGAGCGATAAACTTCTTGCTCAGTTCCGTAGGCTCTTTGCCCAGGGCTGTGATGAGAAGTGCCTCTTTCTTGTCTTTGGAAAGCATAGGGTTGTCTATCGTAAATCTCAGTTCAGGCACGTCGATGTAGCTCTTAAAGAGCGTCTGCATCTCCTGGTAGACCTGATCTTCGAGCTTCATGCCGAGTGCAGCCTTGATGAGGGCACGGGCATAACGCACCGATATTACACCTATATCCATAAGCTTTACTATTTGTTGTCAGAAGAAACCTCGTCCAGCAGTCGATTTATCATATCCATCTGTGCCTTGTCGTCAGAGAGCTTAGCCTTGAGCACCTTCTCTGCAATCTGAACAGAGAGTTCGGCTACCTGGCCGCGGATTTCACGAATGGCGTTCTGCTTCTCGGTCTCAATCTGCTTCTTGGCATCAGAGAGGAGACGTGCGCCTTCTTCGCGTGCTTTATCCTGTGCTTTCTCTACAATGGCATCGCGGGTTTCGGCAGCCTCCTTGAGGAGGGCAGCCTGTTTCTCGCGAGCTTCCTGCAAGATGGATTCACCTTCTTTTTGGATATTGGCAAGCTTCTCGTTGGCTTCGTGAGCCTTCTTCAGACTATCATCAATGAAAGCCTTGCGCTCGTTCACCATCTTAATGATGGCTGGAAATCCAGCCTTCCAGAGGATGATGAAGACGATGATGAAGACCAGCGTCATCCAGAAGAGCAAACCGCTATCAGGAATTAATAAATCCATATATACTGGTTAAAGTTTTACTTAAACGTTTTATTTTAACTAACTCTAGAATCATCTCTATCATGCCCCGGAAAGACACCAGGCTGATGCCTGAGACTTCCTTTTATCGGGGCAGATGATAGTGACAGATGAGATGATTACATAACGATTGCCAGGATGGCGATGATGACAGCGAAGAACGCAACACCCTCAACCAACGCAGCTGCAATAATCATAGAAGAACGGAGGTCGCCCATCTTCTCTGGCTGACGAGCCATAGCGTCCATAGCCTGGCCACCAATGCGACCGATACCAATACCTGCGCCAATAGCGGCCAAACCTGCACCTACTGCGGCACCCAACTTTGCAATCTCTGCTGCTAATAAAAGTGATAACATAATCTTAATAATTTAAGTTGTTAATATTTTCTTTGTTTATTATCTGAATGAAATTAGATCCGTAATCTATAAGCTATAAACTACTTCACTACCTCTGGCTCAGCCTCATGAGACTTTACATGAGCCAGCGAGATGAATACTGCACTCAGCATGGTGAATACCAATGCCTGAATGTAGCTTACCAATACTTCGAGGAGCATCATAAAGGCGCTCATCGCAACACTTACTATTGTCATACCCGTACCTGCCACATAGTTGGCGATAGCATTCTCACTGATGTTGAACATGATGAAAATGATAGCCGCAAACGAAAGTGCGATGGCGTGACCCGCCATCATGTTGGCGAAGAGTCGGATAATCAGAGCCAGCGGTTTCGTAAAGATTCCGAAGAGCTCGATGAATGGCATCAGTGGCACAGGGACCTTCAACCAGGTTGGTACCTCCGGCCAGAAGATATCCTTCCAGTATTCCTTGGTACCGGTGAAGTTGGTGATGAGGAATGTCGTTACACCGAAGAATACGGTGCAGGCGATATTACCCGTCAGGTTACCACCACCTGGAGGGAATGGTACGATACCCATGATGTTCGCCACGAAGATAAAGAAGAAGCAAGTAAGCAACCATGGTGCGTACTTTGGCGCCTCCTTACCGAGCGTAGCCTTGATTACATCGGTATATACCGACATGATGAACATGTGCATCAGTCCCACAAATCCCTTTGGTGCAGGGTCATCCACCTTGTGCTTCCTGCACCAGCGGGCTGGTATCAGGACACAGAGCAACAGGATGATAGCATCGATGAAGAGCACGCAAACGGTCTTCGTGATGGAGATGTCAAGCGGACGAACCTCCTGGCCTCCCACCTTCTCTACTATCTTGTTGGGATTCGCCTGCGCATCAGCGTTCTTAATCACCAGGTTGAAAGGTCCTGGACGGTCTCCATTGGCATCCTTCTCTTCCGAGAATTCGCTGCTGCAGAACACGTGCCAGCCCGAAGTGGTGTTAACGATGATTGGCAGATGAATCACTACGGGATGATCTCCCACCTTGGTGATATGCCATTCATAAGAATCCTTGATATGACCCCACAATATCTCTTTCACATCGATGTTCTCCTTAGCCGATACCTGCAGAGGTGCCAGCGTGAAGAGCAGCATCGCCATCAAGAGGAATTGCTTGAGATGTTTCATATTCTTTAATTCTTACTTTTGTTTATTAATTATTTGTTTCAGAACCGCTTATGAAAGACGGTTCTTTTTCTCTACCCGAGCGAAGTAGATGCAGTCGAACACGAGAAGTACGACATAGAAAAGGGCGAAGATGGCGGTAAAGCCCAGAATGTTCTGCTTGTCGCATACCAGCACATAGATGAGGAATACCAATGTACCGGCCATCAGCTTCAAGACCAGTGCCGCCAGATAGAACTTGGCGAGATTGGCTGGCGATGACTTTGCAACAGTCTTCCATGCTTCACCATAAGCAGTACTTGCAACGAGTGAGAATATCGCACTCACTACCAACGGGTTAACAACCTGGGCTATCATATCATCGCATTGAGCAGATAATCTGCAGGCAAAGAGCACGGCAAGAGCCACTGCTGCTGTAAGCCACAAAGAAATCTGCTTATACCTGATACTCGCCTGTCTGATAGTCTGCAAGCGCAACTTTTCGTCTTTTTCCATTATCTAATAATTAATCACTAAAAATTAATCACTTATCTAAACTTCTACGCAAAGGCTTACTTCGTTTTTCTTACATTCCACGAATCCGCCCTTGATGTTCATTACCTGCTTGCCTTCCTTGGTAGTGTATTCCACCTTGCCCACTTCGAGCGAAGAGATGATAGGCGCGTGATCCTTGAGAATCTCGAACGAGCCGAGGGTTCCCGGAACCAGTACGCTCTCTACCTCACCCTGGAAGACTACTTTCTCAGGAGATACTATCTTTAGCTGTAACATAAGCCGTGGATTTAAAGATTACGCCTGTGCTGCTGCGAGCAACTGCTTAGCCTTCTCCTTGGCATCCTCGATAGTACCTACGTTGAGGAATGCCTGCTCTGGCAGGTCATCTACCTCACCGTCGAGGATGGCGTTGAAGCCCTTGATAGTCTCTTCGATAGGAACCATCACACCCTTCAAACCGGTAAACTGCTCTGCTACGGTGAATGGCTGGCTCAGGAAACGCTGTACACGGCGTGCACGGTTCACGGTCAACTTATCTTCATCAGAGAGCTCATCCATACCGAGGATGGCGATGATATCCTGCAACTCGTTATAACGCTGCAACAACTGCTTTACTCGCTGTGCACAATCGTAGTGTGCCTTGCCCACAATCAGCGGGTCGAGGATACGAGAGGTAGAACCCAGCGGATCTACGGCAGGATAGATACCGAGAGATGCAATCTTACGGGAAAGCTCAGTGGTAGCATCCAGGTGAGTAAAGGTGGTAGCTGGAGCAGGGTCGGTCAAGTCATCGGCAGGCACATAAACGGCCTGTACAGAGGTGATGGAACCATTCTTGGTAGAAGTGATTCGCTCCTGCATGGCACCCATCTCAGAAGCCAGCGTTGGCTGATAACCTACGGCTGATGGCATACGACCCAGCAGCGCAGACACCTCAGAACCAGCCTGGGTGAAACGGAAGATGTTATCAATGAAGAACATGATATCCGCTGCCTCACCATTCTTACCTCCGTGATCACGGAACTCCTCAGCTACGGTCAAACCAGAGAGAGCTACAGAAGCACGTGCCCCAGGTGGCTCATTCATCTGACCATATACCAGGGTAGCCTGACTCTTGGCAAGTTCCTCAGGATCGACAAGTGAGAGATCCCACTTACCTTCTTCCATAGCTTTACGGAACTTCTCGCCATACTTGATAACGCCAGACTCGAGCATGTCTCGAATCAAGTCGTTACCCTCACGGGTACGCTCACCTACTCCGGCAAATACAGAGTAGCCGTTGTGTCCCTTGGCAATGTTGTTGATCAACTCCATGATAAGCACCGTCTTACCTACACCGGCACCACCGAAAAGACCAATCTTACCACCCTTCATGTAAGGTTCGAGCAGGTCGATCACCTTAATACCGGTAGCAAGCATCTCCTTGTGAGTAGAAAGTTCGTCAAACTTCGGAGCCTCACGGTGGATAGGATAAGCACCCTTCATGTCCAATTCATTCATACCATCAATAGGCTGTCCGATGACATTCATCATACGGCCCTTGATCTGCTCTCCGGCTGGCATCTGGATTGGGTTACCTGTAGGGATAACCTCCAAACCGCGCTGCAAACCGTCAGTATTATCCATAGCGACACAGCGAACTGTATCCTCACCGATGTGCTGCTGCACCTCGATGACAAGCTCGCGGCCGTCTGGACGTTTTACCTTCAGAGCTTCATAAATTTTAGGAAGCACCTTCTCTGGATTCTCGCCCTTTGTATCGAAGTAAACGTCGATAACAGGACCGATAATCTGAGAGATACGTCCGTTAATTTGTGACATAAGCTTATTAGTTTAAATGTTATATATATTTATATTATTCTTGGCTGCAAAAGTAACAACAATTTATGGAAACCACAAATTAATTAAAAGTTTTATTCGGCTTTTATACCTTATTAAACCATTTTTAGTTCCCTTTAAACCATTTTCCTATGCAAAAGCAAGAAGCCAGGAGTTCAAACTCCCTTCTTCTTACTCCAATCTCTATAAATTAGATACTCAACTCGTCCAAAACCTTGATCAGTTTACGGTCGAATGGCTTATCTGAACGGATGGCTTCAGAAAGCGGAACGTATACCACCTCGTTATTGCGTACACCAATCATCACATTGCGCTGTCCCTGCATGATAGCCTCGATGGCACCACAACCGGTACGGCTCGCAAGAATACGGTCACGGGCTGATGGACGGCCGCCACGCTGCAAGTGACCCAGGATAGATACACGTACATCAAACTCAGGGAACTCCTTGCGCACACGGTCGGCATAATAAAGAGCACCGCACTTAGGACTCTCTGACACGATGACGATACAACTCTTCTTAGACTTACGGATACCACGCTCCATGAATTGAGCCAACTGGTCTACGTCGGTAGAATCCTCTGGAATGATAGCTGCCTCTGCTCCACTGGCGATAGCTGAATTCTGCGCCAGGAAACCGGCATCACGGCCCATCACCTCGATAAAGAAGATACGCTCGTGGCTCTGCGCAGTATCACGGATTCGGTCTACACATTCTACGATGGTATTCATCGTAGTATCATAACCGATTGTATTGTCTGTACCATAAAGGTCATTATCTATTGTTCCTGGCAATCCGATGCAGCATACATCAAACTCACGTGCGAAATTCATCGCACCGGTCAGTGAACCGTTACCGCCAATCACGACAAGCGCATCTATTTCCTCTTTCTGAATCGTTTCAAATGCCTTCTGACGACCTTCCTCGGTCATGAATTCCTTAGAACGGGCTGTCTTCAGCATCGTACCACCTGTGCCGATGATACCGCTTACATTCTCTGTAGAAAAGGTTTTAATTTCATCATTGATGAGACCATCGTAACCACGATAGATACCTTTCACAGTGAAACCGTTGTAGATAGCCGAACGGGTAACCGCACGGATAGCAGCATTCATACCTGGAGCATCTCCTCCAGATGTTAAAATTCCAATAGTCTTAATCTTTGCCATAACTATACCTTATTATATTAAATATATTTTTAATGTTAGTTTATTATCCTCTCAGGATGATGTTTTTCATCCATTACCCCTACATATACAGTAGGTATCCAAGGGTATACCCCTTGCTTTGTTTGGGTTTATCGATTTAAATAATTAGGTTTGCGGCACCAGCCACCAGGATATGGGAGAGCCAAAGGATAGCAAGTCCGATGACGCCACCCATCAAAGCTTTCCAGCCAATATTGCGGAAATACCATCCCATGTGCATACGTTCCATCTTCATCAGGGCAAGACCGCTGATTGTACCGATACCAAGAACATTACCACCAGCCATTACGCAATATGCAATCATCTGCCAGTAGATACCATTGGTTTGATAATCAGTAAGCATGCTGAATGAAGGATCATTCACATTTGCCAGATCATGAAGGGAGAAAAAGTTCATGGCTGTAGCAAAGTTGTCAAGTACAGTACTGATGATACCAGCCAAGACGCCATGCAACAGCACGCCAGGACGCTTATCATCCATACCGACAGAGTTGAGAAGAGTAGCAAAATCGTCAAAAGCGCCGGTCTCCTTCACCACTCCGATGGCAAGCATGATACCCATCACGAAAAGAATCATCTGGACGACTCCGTATTGGAACACTCTAGGAGTGCGACGGTCAGCCATCGCATCCATATTCATGAGTTTACGGTTGAATATCTCGTTCACAATCCAAAGTACGCCCAATACGCAGAGCGCACCGAGGAAAGGACTTAATTTCGTAATATTATGGAAGGTAGGGATAAACCACAATCCACCGATGCCCACAAAGAGCATCAGCAAGCGCTGCCATACATTGAGACGGGTATCATCCCCGCGGTATGGCATAGCAATCCATTCTGTCTCTACTCTTTCAGGCAGCATGCGCTGCATCATCAACAACGGAATGAGCCAAGCTGCAAGACATGGCAGCAGAAGCGACAGGAAATAATGAGTAGCCGTTACAGCACCCATATTCCACATCACCAGTCCTTCCGGATTTCCGATAACGGTAAGAGCTCCGCCACAGTTGGCAGAAAGAAGAATGGCACCTCCATATACCATGCGCTGACGACGGTTTGGAATCACTCCATGCATCATCGTAAGCATCATCACTGTTGTAGTAAGATTATCGAGATTTGCCGAGATAACAAAGGTTACGGCAGCGAGAATCCATAGCATTTTCTTAGCGCTTCGGGTACGTAACAACTGGCGTATGAAATCGAAGCATCCGTTGTTATTGAGAATTTCAACTATCGTCATAGTGGCTAGCAGGAAGAGTACGATTTCTGCAGCTCTACCCACATAAGGAAGGAAGATGTTACGGGCAATAAAATACTTCACCGTTGTACTGGTGGATTCTATCTCGTTCCACATTCCGAGATTCAGATAGCGCGAATAATCAGAAGAGTGTTCACTGGTCACGAAGTCCATACCGAAACAGATATAGAGAACCCATCCTACCGTTCCAGCAAAGATGGCTACGGCAGCACGGTTCACCTTGGTAATATTCTCGGTTGCAATGAGAATATATGCCAGTATCAGTATGGCAAGGATGACTAGTGTCATATCATTTATTTTATTATATTCATTACATTTTGAACGCAAAGGTAACAATTATTTTGTTATCGCCAACATTTCGGTGTCTTTTTTTAATGAATTTAACTCATTTTCATACAAATGAAAATTTCGCCCGGTTTTTTCTTTCGCCATTATTTTTCTTCCCTCTTCATTTTCATCATAGAATCAGATAAAAACACGGATAACAGAGAAGAACATCACAGGAAGAAATATCAAGGAGGAAGTTATCAGAATATTTAAAAGGTTATGCGTATATATATATTATGTATTTCCCCGAAGGAACCCACCAAAAACAGTGGTTTTAGTTAAATATTACTAACAAAAAGAAGAAATTCAAGAGCAAATGCCTGTAACTCAAAGAAAATGAGTAATTTTGCGCCCGATTTATACAATTCACATAAAGTCAAACTTTATTAATTTTAATTTTTTAATTATTTTTTATGTCAGATTTAAAGAACGTAAAGCCATTGGACGACTTCAATTGGGATGAGTTTGAGAATGGCACAAGCGCAAACGTCAGCAAAACAGACCTCGAGAAGGCCTATGACGAAACTCTTAACAAGGTAACAGAACACCAGGTTGTAGAGGGTACAGTAATCTCTATAGACAAGAAAGAGGTTATCGTAAACATCGGTTACAAGAGCGATGGTATTATCCCTGCTTCTGAATTCCGTTACAACCCAGACCTCAAGGTAGGCGACAAGGTTGAGGTTTATGTAGAGAACCAGGAGGACGTAAAGGGCCAGTTGGTACTCTCTCACAAGAAGGCTCGCCTCAGCAAGTCTTGGGAGCGTGTTAATGCAGCTCTCGAGAACGAGGAAGTTATCCAGGGTTACATCAAGTGCCGCACTAAGGGCGGTATGATCGTTGACGTTTTCGGTATCGAAGCTTTCTTGCCAGGAAGCCAGATCGACGTTCACCCTATACGCGACTACGACGTATTCGTAGGCAAGACAATGGAGTTCAAGGTTGTAAAGATCAACCAGGAGTTCCGCAATGTCGTTGTATCTCACAAGGCTCTCATCGAGCAGGAGCTCGAGCAGCAGCGTAAGGAGATCATCGGCAAGCTCGAGAAGGGTCAGATCCTCGAAGGTACCGTTAAGAACATCACTACTTACGGTGTATTCGTTGACCTCGGCGGTGTTGACGGTTTGATCCACATCACAGACCTCTCTTGGGGCCGCGTAAGCGATCCACACGAGGTTGTATCTCTCGACCAGAAGATCAACGTTGTTATCCTCGACTTCGATGAGGAGAAGAAGCGTATCGCTCTCGGTTTGAAGCAGCTCACTCCACATCCATGGGATGCACTTGATCCAAACCTCAAGGTAGGTGATCACGTGAAGGGTAAGGTAGTGGTTATGGCTGACTATGGTGCATTCGTTGAGATTGCTCCAGGTGTAGAGGGCTTGATTCACGTATCTGAGATGTCTTGGAGCCAGCACTTGCGTTCTGCTCAGGACTTCATGAAGGTAGGTGACGAGGTAGAGGCAGTTATCCTGACTCTCGACCGCGCTGAGCGCAAGATGAGCCTTGGTATCAAGCAGCTCAAGGAAGATCCATGGGAGGCTATCGAGACTAAGTATCCTGTTGGCAGCAAGCACACAGCTAAGGTTCGCAACTTCACTAACTTCGGTATCTTCGTAGAGCTTGAGGAAGGTGTTGATGGTTTGATCCACATCTCTGACCTCTCTTGGACTAAGAAGGTTAAGCACCCATCTGAGTTCACTTCTGTAGGCGCTTCTATCGATGTAGTAGTTCTCGAAATCGATAAGGAGAACCGTCGCTTGAGCCTCGGCCACAAGCAGTTGGAGAAGAACCCATGGGATGAGTATGAGGCAATCTACACTCCAGGTTCTGTTCACCAGGGTACTATCACTGAGTTGATGGACAAGGGTGCTGTTGTAGCTCTCGCTGAGGGTGGTGAAGGTTTCGCTACTCCTAAGCACCTCACTAAGGAGGACGGCACAATGGCTAAGAAGGGCGAGACTCTCGACTTCAAGGTTATCGAGTTCGTTAAGGAGACAAAGCGCATCATCCTCTCTCACTCTCGTACATTCGAAGAGGGTAACGAGCCAGTTGCTAAGCCAGCTCACAAGCGTGCAAACGGCGGTCGCAAGAACAACAACGAGACAGCTATGATCAACAACGTTGCTGCTAGCACATCACTCGGTGATATCGATGCACTCGCTAAGTTGAAGGCTCAGATGGAGGGCAAGGCTTAATCTTAAACAGATCAGGCTTTTGCTATTCATTAGCTAAATAACATTCAGGGGACTGAAATTTCAGTAATGAGATTTCAGTCCCCTTTTTTTATTATCATTATTTTTAAGAAAAGGCTATCAGTCGCCATTCGCCAACTCCAGCAACTCTTCTCGACTAATTTATGTCCTAAAACCATTAATTCATGGTATTTTTCTATCAAAACATGTCGAAAAACACAAAAACCTTTGGTAGTTTCAAGTTTTCTGTTTATCTTTGCAACCAAAAACAATCTAGAGAAATCATTCTCTCAAGAATTATCTGAAAAGAAAGAGAAGCGATTCTCCAGATTACAAAAGAAAAAGAAAGTTCAAGATATGAAACAGTCAAGATTTATAGTAGCCGCTCTATCAATGAGTTGCATCACTACCCTCTCCTCCTGCTTTAAGGAAGAACCACTCAATGCCGAATGCGACATCGAGCAGGCATACATACATGCAGACAACAAGATTTTATTGAACTTATTGTTTACTAATCCATCTGATACATTGGTCAATGTGCAGAGTGATCAGACAAACATTGAGTTCACGATGAGACCATTTGCCGCCCTTACCAAACAGGCGCCAATATTCCGCCTCACACCGGGAGCGACCATTTCACCAGAAAGTGGAAGCCTTCAGGATTTCTCAAAAGGACCTGTAACATATACAGTTACTTCAGAAGACAAGCAATGGAGCCGCACCTATCAGGTAAGAATCAAGAAGGGACAGACCACCATGCCAAACGAGATAGAATTCGAATTTGAAAACGCATACCTCAGCAAAGGATACTACAACTGGCAAGAGAACTGGAATGGAGATATTCTCGACATCTGGGCAACAGGAAACTCTGGATTCAATATCAGCAACCCATCAGCTAAACCCGAGAAATATCCTACCGTGATGATAGAAGACGGCTATAAGGGCAAAGGCGTGAAGCTCACTACCCAGCGCACCAGCAAGCTCGCAGACAAAGTACACAAACCTATCGCTGCCGGCAACCTCTTTATCGGACAGTTTGATGCAACAGATGCCCTTTTAGGTGATGCAATGAAGGCAACAAAGTTTGGTCATCCATTCAGCTTCAGCACCAAGCCTGCTAAGTTAGAAGGATGGTATAAGTATCAGGCTGGCGAAAAATTCACCGACAAGAATATGAAGGAACTTAACCGCCACGACTACGGAACCATCTATGCTGTACTCTATGAGAACATCGATGAAAAGGGAAATGCCGTATTGCTCTACGGAGATAATGTACAGACCAGCAAACAGATAGTGGCACTTGCTCTGGTAGGTGAAACCCATGATGACAACGGAAAAGTTGCCATTGGAAACACGCCGGAATGGCATCACTTCAGCGTAGATTTCGAGTACAAGAAAGCCATAGACCTAATCAAGCTGAAGAATGGCGGCTACAGTCTCTCCATCGTCTGCTCATCCAGTTCCGATGGAGCCAACTTCCTGGGTGCCGTAGGTAGTACCCTTTGGATAGACAGTTTCAAGTTGATTTGCAAATAAGCTAAGGAGGGAAACATAGAATGAAGAAGATAATAATATTAGCTCTCCTGCTGACATGGGGCACTGCTACATGGGCAGAAGAAAATGAGAATCAGAAGACTGAGGAGCACAAGCAGGTAGAAGAAAGCAAGCGCACCCCGTGGAACAAATATCTTCACGGCTACCAGTATCAGGCTCGCGTGGCGTATAATATTGGAGGCACAGCCCCTATCGGTCTTCCTGCCACTATCCGTACACTACACAGCTATACCCTGCAACCTAACTTCAGTCTGGGTATCGACGCCTATCACCCACTTTCAGGAAAATGGGGATTCGTTGGAGGTCTGCACTTTGAAAACAAGGGCATGAAGATTGATGCAGGCGTAAAAAACTATTATATGAGGATAGTTCGTGGAGGCGAAGAGCTGAAAGGTATATTTACAGGCAACGTGGTTACGAAGGTAGACATGAGTCTCATCACAGTACCATTGCAGGCAACATACGACATTTGCGACAACCTCCGTTTCAAGTTGGGTCCGTATGTTAGCTATGTAACATCAAAGAAGTTTGAAGGCTGGGCATACGATGGTTACTTGCGCCGCCAGGAGGAAGGTCATCCTAAGGGCGATCCTACCGGACAAAAGGTAAAGTTGGGTCATGATGAAGGCGAGCGTGGTGATTACGATTTCAGCGATGACATGCGCAACTGGCAGGTGGGCGTAGATTTCGGAATTGACTGGCGTTTGAACAACCGTTGGGGCATCTGTGCTGATCTGAGCTGGGGCTTAAATGGTATCTTTAAGAAAGATTTCGAGACCATCGAGCAGACGATGTATCCTATCTACGGCAGCGTAGGTATCACGTATCAGCTGAAGTAATATATAATATAATGTACGCGTACATTATTATATAAATAAATAGAAACAATACAATAATTATTTATTAATATACAAAAAAGAGAAGAAAAATGAAAAAGTTTATTTATTTAATGGCCATGGTTTGCACCCTTGGCTTCTTCACTGCTTGTAGCAGCGATGATGATGACAACACTCCACGCAATGAGAAGATTGAGGGTACCTGGAACTTGCAAAAGGTTGAGAAAACAGACTTGGGCAACGACAATTATCTGCTCAGTGGTTCGGTTAAGCTGACATGGGATTGTCCAGAGGGCACTACACTTAACATAAAGATGGGTGACTATGAAATGCCAATGGATGTAAACCAGTTGATTATTCCAATGATTAACAACGTTTCTAACCAATATCTTCCACAGATTTTGAAGAACGTCACCTTCACAAAGGATGGTAAGATTAACGCTACCTACAGTGAACTTCCTGATGAGGGAGAAACTTCTGATTGGAAGACAGCAGAAGGATATGCTAGCTATACAGTAGCCAATGACAATCTTATCTATGTGACTATCGATGCAAATAAGGCAACAGAGGACATTGATGATGCAGCAGAGAAAGCCCAAATTCAGGGTATCCTCCAGAAGTATAACAAGATTCCTGTAAACATCCGTTGGAACGGTACCAAGCCATATTTCTTTGTAGACAAGGCATTTGTTCAGCCAATGATTGCAAATTTGGTTGCAATGCTCGAGAAGGTTCCTACCAAAGATATGGATGCAGACGATTTGCAGTCATTCAACATGCTCAAGGGCATTATGGTCCAGCTTCCAGAAATCATGAACAAGACTACAAAATTCGAATTGGGGCTTGAATTGACCAAGTAAAAATAAGTATAAATGAGGGTGCGTCACAAGATAATGACGCACCCTTTTTGTTTATATACGCCATGCTTTTACTACCTACCATTGCGGGAGGAAATAAAAGAATGCTATCATATAGTGGAATTCAGACGAATAAGATTAAATATACCTAAATCTAAATTGTCATTTCTATAGTCGTACAACTAAAAGGTGTATAGTCGTACAACTAAAAGGTGTATAGTCGTACAACTAAAAGGTATGTAGTCGTACAACTAAAAGGTGTTGTCACTAGGCTCGGCAGAGCTGCTGACTGCAGTCGGCAGAGCTGCTGACGAGGCTCAGCAGCTCTGCCGAGCCTAGTGGGAATCTTCTAGAAGCAGTCTTCTTATACTTTAGAATCTATCTCCTTTCACCTCATATTCTATATCTTTGAACCTAGCCAAACGGCTTAATTCGCTTACACAGTAATCTCGTTTAGCTTGCTCAGTAGTATCATTTCGTTTGCTCAGCAGTCTCGTTTCGCTAACTCAACCGTATTATTTTACCTATTCAGCCCGATTAGATAGTGCTTTATACGAACCTTACAGGCAGGTATATATGGATTTTTCAGGCACAAAAAAAGATTGCATCAGCGGAAATACTTCCAACCAATGCAATCTTCAGTTTTCTTTAATCTAGAGGCTAAACACTTTCTTACGAGAAAAATCACGGAAGAAAAGAGCCTAGCGTCGGATTTACTTCACCTTTGCAACGATAGCCTTGAAAGCCTCAGGGTTGTTTACAGCGAGGTCAGCGAGAACCTTACGGTTGATCTCGATACCAGCCTTGTGAAGAGCACCCATCAACTGGCTGTAGCTCATACCATCGAGGCGAGCAGCAGCGTTGATACGCTGGATCCACAATGCGCGGAATGTGCGCTTCTTGTTACGACGATCGCGATAAGCGTAGGTAAGACCCTTCTCCCAAGTGTTCTTAGCTACTGTCCATACATTCTTGCGAGCTCCATAGTAACCCTTAGTGAGCTTCAAGATTCTTGTTCTTTTTGCTTTTGATGCAACGTGATTTACTGATCTTGGCATAATTTTTTTTCTTTAAAAGTTCGACTAAAAAGTTAATAATTAACGGAGGCAGAGCAAGTCGCGAACCTGCTTCAAGTTTGAACGGTCTACGAGAGTCTCACCAAGGAGATTTCTCTTCTGCTTCTTTGTCTTCTTAGTCAAGATGTGACTGTGAAAAGCGTGATGACGCTTAATCTTACCTGTACCGGTGAAACGGAATCTCTTCTTTGCGCCGGAATTAGTCTTTACTTTTGGCATTTTTACTTTTAATTTTAAATTGTTATTTATTATAGCGATGGCAACGCATATACCAGGGCGTTACGCATCTTTTTTTCTTAATCCTCTGTTCCTTCTGCAAGTTTCTTCAGAGCATCGCCGCCTTTAGCATTGGCGAGCAAGCCATTCTTCTCAGCATTAGCAGCGCGCTCTGCATCTGCAGCAGCCTTAGCTTCAGCCTCTCGCTTCTCACGGTCCATCTTCTGCTGGCTCTTCTTTGCAGTACCAGCCTTCTTAGGACTCATGTAGAGGAACATCTTCTTACCTTCAAGCTTTGGCATCTGCTCCACCTTTCCGTACTCTTCCAAATCATTGGCGAAACGGAGAAGAAGAACCTCACCCTGCTCCTTGAAGAGAATAGAGCGACCACGGAAGAAAACGTATGCACGAACCTTGTTACCCTCGTTGAGGAACTCCATAGCGTGCTTGAGCTTGAACTGATAGTCGTGCTCATCAGTCTGAGGTCCGAAACGGATTTCCTTGGTCTCCACCTTTACCTGCTTCTGCTTCATTTCCTTTGCATGCTTCTTCTGCTGGTAAAGGAATTTAGAATAGTCAACTATACGGCAAACTGGTGGTTGCGCATTAGGAGATATCTCGACTAAGTCAAGCTCTTGCTGACGTGCCAACTCCAACGCCTTACGTGCTGGCATCACTTCTGCTCCACCATCACTCACTACTCTCACGTCGCGTGCACGAATCTGTTCGTTTACGCGGTACTGATTTTTCATTTTGTCATTTTTCATTAACTATTCGATATATTCTTTTTTGTCTTTTTGATTAAACGGCTGCAAAGTTACGATTATTTTGTGAAACCACCAAGGATTTCCCGCAGATTTTTCATTTTTAACCTTATATTTTATTAAAAATCACACAGTTTTCGTTTTTTGTCCCACAGATTTCACAGATTTACACAGATTTAAATCTTTGCTTCAATAATCTGTGTAAATCTGTGAAATCTGTGGGACTAAAAGAAAACAATCTGCGGGACTAAAGAAGATCAATCGATGGAAGTATATCCATTGACTTTACGGAAGATTGATTTTCGTATATCTGTGGTGGAAAAATTGACCAATATTCCAAGATGCTTCTTCGCCACACGCAAATACGTAAGCAATTGCTTATGAAAGACATCTTTCATTTCTGCCACAGACTTCAGTTCGACTATGACTTTATCTTCTACAAGAATATCCAGACGGAAATCTACAGGCAAAACCTTACCATCATACATGACATCCAACTTTACCTGATTCTCTACCCTAAGTCCATCTTTGCGCAACTGATAGCACAGAGCTGCTTCATAAACCGACTCAAGTAAACCTGGTCCCAATTCATTATAAACCTTATAAATAGCTCCAATGATCTTATAAGATATCTCATTTTCTGTCATAACCAAACGATTTTAAAATCCTCCTTAACAAAAAAAATCTCCCACAGACGTCACAGTTGTTACAGATATTCAACAGAACACACAAAAATCTGTGTAAATCTGTGAAATCTGTGGGACTAAACCCTCAACAGAAAAAATCTGTGTAAATCTGTGAAATCTGCGGGAGATTAGAAAATATCAATCTGCGGGATTACTCCTCAGCTGCCTTCAATTGCTCTGCAACCTCGGCATTGATGCGCTGAGCGAACTCTTCCATGCTCATGGTAGCCTGTTCGCCACCACCCTGCTTACGCATAGATACCAAGCCCTCGGCACTCTCCTTCTCACCAACGATGACCATGTAAGGAACACGCTTCAACTCGTTGTCGCGAATCTTGCGGCCAATCTTCTCGTTACGGTCATCAACCAAAGCACGTACACCCTGCTTGTCAAGATACTGACGTACCTTCTGAGCATAGTCGTTGAACTTCTCAGAGATAGGAAGAATAGCAACCTGGTCTGGAGTCAACCACAATGGGAAGTGACCGGCGGTATGCTCGATGAGAACGGCTGTGAATCGCTCCAGTGAACCGAATGGTGCACGGTGAATCATCACAGGAGTCTTCTTAGAGTTATCCTCGGCTGTATACTCCAGCTTGAAACGCTCTGGCAAGTTGTAGTCCACCTGGATGGTACCCAACTGCCAACGACGACCGATGGCATCCTTTACCATGAAGTCGAGCTTAGGACCATAGAAGGCAGCCTCGCCAACCTCCTCGCGTGTCTCAAGGCCCTTCTCCTTGCAAGCCTCGCGGATAGCGTTCTCGCTCTCTTCCCAAATCTCATCAGAACCGATATACTTCTCTGTATCCTTAGGATCGCGGAGAGAAATCTGTGCCTCGTAGTTCTCGAAACCGAAGATCTTGAATACCTTCAAGATTACGTCAATTACATTCTCGAACTCAGACTTCACCTGATCTGAACGAACGAAGATGTGAGCATCATCCTGAGTAAATGTACGAACACGAGTCAAACCATGGAGCTCACCGCTCTTCTCATAGCGGAATACGGTACCGAACTCAGCGATACGCAAAGGAAGATCCTTGTAAGAACGAGGCTTACGAGCGTAGACCTCGCAGTGGTGAGGACAGTTCATTGGCTTGAGCATATACTCCTCATCCTCCTCAGGAGTCTGGATAGGCTGGAATGCATCCTTGCCATAGTGAGCATAGTGACCAGATGTTACATAGAGACTCTTGCCACCGATACCTGGGCAGATAACCTCCTGATAGTTGTAAGGCTTCAGGAGAGAACGGAGCAACTCCTGCAGACGCAGACGGAGCTGTGTACCCTTTGGCAACCAGATAGGAAGACCCTTTCCTACACGCTCAGAGAACATGAAGAGTTCCATCTCCTTACCAATCTTACGGTGGTCACGCTTCTTAGCCTCTTCGAGAATTACCAAGTACTCATCGAGCATCTTCTTCTTAGGGAAGCTGATACCGTAGATACGGGTCATCTGCTCGCGCTTGGCATCACCGCGCCAGAATGCACCAGCCACACTTGTAATCTTCACTGCCTTGATAAGGCCAGTGTTCATCAAATGAGGACCACGGCAAAGGTCGGTGAAATTGCCCTGGGTATATGTGGTGATGGTACCATCCTCCAAGTCCTGCTCAATATGCTCGCACTTGTAAGTCTGACCGTCAGCCTTGAACTCAGCGAGAGCATCAGCCTTAGCCACCTCCTTGCGAACCACAGGTTCGTTCTTCTTGGCAAGTTCCATCATCTTAGCCTCAATCTTGGCGAAATCATTTTCTGAGATCACCTGACCCTCGGCTGGCATCACGTCGTAGAAGAAACCACTCTCTACAGCTGGACCGAAACCGAACTGGATGCCTGGGTAAAGCTCCTGAAGAGCCTCAGCCAACAAGTGGGCAGATGTATGCCAGAATGTGTGCTTACCCTGCTCATCCTCAAACTTGTAGAGTTCTACATTTGCATCCTCATTGATAGGACGGTTCAACTCTACTGTCTCACCATTAACACCGCAAGATACAACGTTGCGAGCGAGAGCCGGTGAGATGCTCTCGGCGATTTGTAAGCCAGTTACGCCCTGTTCATACTCACGAACAGATCCGTCTGGGAATGTGATTTTTACCATAACAACTTAGTATTTTTATTAAATCGCCTGCAAAAGTACGATTTCTTTTTGTAACAAGCGAATAAAAATGCATTTATTTTGCTAAACTTTGCTAATACCTCTTTATATTAAGGGCTTTTAAGACCGAAAATGCTGAGACATTGAAGTTTTCATCTGCTTTTCTACCAACATTTCGTAACACTTTGCAAAATTCAGATACATTTTTAGCCAATAAGTTTTGGAGAAACAAATATTTTCATTATCTTTGCATCCGATAACGTGACAAAATGTAAAGAAACATAGAAAATGGCAAAACCAAAGATTCTCATCATCTATACCGGTGGTACCATCGGTATGGGAAAGGACCCGATGACAGGTGTATTGGAACCTCTTGATTTCAATCACCTCGTTTCTTCCATGCCCGAATTCAAGCTCATTCAGGCAGAAATCGATGTGCGAAAATTCGACCCACCTATCGATTCCAGCGACATGGATCCTATGCGCTGGGCAGAAATCGTAAGCATGATATCCAACAACTACAACAACTATGACGGATTCGTAATTCTTCATGGCACTGATACTATGGCTTACACTTCGTCTGCCTTGTCCTTCATGCTTGAGAATCTGACCAAACCTGTAATATTGACGGGTAGCCAGCTGCCTATCGGTGAATTGCGAACCGACGGCAAGGAGAATCTGATGACAGCCATAGAGATTGCTTCTGCCAAGAATGCTGAAGGACGCCCTATGGTGCCCGAGGTATGCATCTTTTTCAACGGCAAGCTGATTCGCGGCAACCGTGCCATCAAGATCAATGCCGAGGGATTTCATGCTTTCGAATCATTCAACTACCCTCACCTCTGCGATGTAGGAATCAATTTCCAATATCACGACCATCACATTCTTACGCCGGATTACAGAAAGCCAATGGTTCCACATCTGAAGCTCGATCCGAACGTCATCGTGTTCAGTCTCTTCCCGGGTATCCAGGATAACATTGTGCGCCACGTGATGGAATCACCAGACCTCCGCGGCATCGTGATGCGTACTTTCGGTTCAGGCAATGCTCCTCACACGCCATGGATCATGCGTCTTCTGGATCAGGCTGCCCATCGCGGAGTAAACATCGTGAACATCAGTCAATGTCTTACGGGCAGTGTAGAGATGGAACGCTACGGAGCCGGCTTCCAGTTGAAAGCTGCTCATGTGATAAGCGGATACGATTCTACGGTAGAGGCTATGGTCACCAAGATGATGTATCTGCAGGGAAGATATGCAGATAACAAAAAGGTAAGAGAAAAACTGACAGAATCTCTGGCGGGCGAAATCTCTATATAGTATAAGGTGAAATCTTCATCCATATAATGAAGCAATAAAGTAAATGACAAACTTGCGATAGTGTACACGATTAAGCTACAGATTGATAGTCTGTCATTTACTCGCTCATTATGAGGTATTTAGCGAAAACAAAGAAAATTACCCTACAAAACGAATAGTATTGCAGGAAATATGCAGAAAACTTTTAAAGAAGGTTAAATACCGACAGATTTTTAGCAAAAAAACTTGTTGCGTATCATTTTTTGTGTAACTTTGCATCGTAGAAAAAAAGTAAAAGATCAGTATCCTTAATAGATACCAATCCGTAATATAAATTAATAAATCAACAAAACCTTCAAATTATGAACATTAACAAGGTAAAGGAGTATGGTGAGTTCGTAGAAATTGCGGCTCCTGTAGAAAGAACAACAGCTGAAGAGTATCCAACAGTATTAGGCGGAGAAATTTGGTACAACTAAGAACTTCCTGCTAAGGATTCCTATCCTTTGTATCAGATAGTTTTCCTTTAGCAGAACAGAAGCAAAAGGCTATTTTATTTGATTCAGAACATCTTATAATTTTTAGCAGACACATTAATAGCTCAATGATAAAGGCTCAATCCTCGAATAAAATCGGGAACTGAGCCTTTATTGTGTTTATATCTTACCATCGAGATATACGGAATCGGATATTAGTGCTTGCCGCAGCAGCCGCCCTCTCCGTGATGATGCTCGTGCTTGATGCCGCCCTCTACAGCCTGATGTTGGTCGCGGAGCAGATCGTTCACGGTCTTCACTGGGTTGAAGGTACCGAGAGGAACCTCTACGAATACTGTATTCCAGTCACTCATCGCACCATTCCAGAGACCTGGCAACTCAAGTGCCTTCAAATCCTTACCATTCTTACTCTTGCTGGAGATGAAACCGGTAGATGGGTCAACGAACTTAGGTAGATCGAAGGCATTGCCCTGGTAATCCTTGGTAGCACAAACGAGGTCAACCGGATTGAAGTGAGTACCCTCGGTGAACATCTTCATATACTCCTCGTTATTCTTGTCAATCTGAGAACTCTCCAGAATCTGAAGACTTACGGTACCATCCTGGTTATAAGTAAGGAATGGACCACCACCAGGCTCGCCTACGTTCTTAACAACACCGCAGACACGCATAGGACGGTTCAACTTCTTACGCAGATAGATAACCAGTTCGGCATCCTCCAGCTCCTTGATATCAGCCTTGCGGCAGCAGAGGTCGCGCTGAACGAAGCGGATAATCTCCTCCAGCTTCTCATGGTTGTACTGACCGGAATCTAAAACCTTCAGATAATTGAAAGCCTGCTTCTGCAGAGTAACCAATACACCTGCAATCACCTGCTTCCAGGTAACAGTCTCAGCCTTCAGGCGATCAGGAACCACATTGTCAATATTCTTGATGAATACCACATCAGCATCAATCTCGTTGAGGTTCTCGATGAGTGCGCCATGACCGCCCGGACGGAACAGCAATGAGCCATCCTCGTTACGGAAAGGAGTATTGTCTGGATTGGCAGCGATGGTATCGGTGCTAGGCTTCTGCTCAGAGAAAGAGATGTTATACTTGATGCCGTAGCGCTGTGCATACTTATCTACCTTCTCGGCTACCATCTGCTTGAAGAGTTCCAGGTGGTCGTGAGAAACGGTGAAATGAACGTTTGCCTCGCCGTTGCTGCTTGCATAGAGCGCAGCCTCAACCAGGTGCTCCTCCATTGGAGTGCGAACCTCGTCCTCATACTCGTGGAACTGGAGCAATCCCTTAGGCAACTGACCGTAATTCAATCCCTCTGGCTTGAGGAGATTAGCCACAACAGCCTTGTAATCGCCCTTCTTGATAAGGCACATAATGCCCTTCTCGTTGTTTACATGGCACTTATCACAGAGTGCCTTGCGGAAAGCAAACTTCTTGATATTCTCGAAGAATTGTTTTTCGAAGTCAGTAGTAGGAACATCGTATGGAGCATCAAGGAATGCAAACATGTTCTTGAACATGCGGCTTGCCGCACCTGAAGCAGGTACGAACTTCACAATCTTGTGCCCCTCAGCCTTGTAGTCGTTCCACGCCTTCTCGTAGTTCTCTACCTCCTGAGCTGTAGGAGCCATGATACCCTTACCGATGGCAGCCGCACCCTCGAGCTTGAGGAATGGGAAGCCATTCTTGATTTGTTCCAACTGGTGTTCAATCTGCTGCTCGGAGATACCGCGCGCAGAGATTTGGTTTAGATCTTGCTGATTCATAATACCATATTTATGTTAAATTTACACTATATGTGCTACAAAGATAATAGTTTTTTCTGATAATCAGAAATATTTCCGCTTTTTTTTGTACCTTTGCATTGAAAATTTAACGAAGTAGGCGCTTTTTAACGCCGAATCGCCATTGTTTGTCAAATTTAAAATGGAATATTGCGACATGGTTAGTAAATTATCAAAGGAGCACGACAGAAGGTCGGGGCTATCACATTACCTCTATGGGGTATCTACATTATTTTTAAGTGGTGTAGGAATTGGCGGTTTATCGCCATTAGTAACAAACCAAGAATTGAACATATACAATTTACTTTGTTTGTTCATTGGAACGCTATCTGCAATTATCATTGCATATTGCGCTAATAGAATTATGAAGTATAACGATAAATAATATTATTATGGATGGATTAATGTTTATTTTTTCGCTGGGGCTAATTATTAGCAGCAGCTTTGCCATCTGGCTCAACACCAAATCTGGTCAGAAATGGATAGACGAGTTATAACAACTCAATAATATATCATCAGCAGGAGGGAACGACAATGAACGAAACACCTTTTAAATTCACATCCGAAGAAAAGGAACAGACACTCCAGATATTGGAGCGCCTGAGAACCGCCGTGGGCGATACATTCAAGCCAGGCGATGAGCAGCATCTGCGTGAAGACATACAGCATGCCTTCATCAACCATCAGATTAAGCGCAATGTCTTCGGAATGAATCCAATACTCGCTGCCCTGCAAACCGCAGAAATCGCAGTAAACGAGATAGGTCTGAAACGAGATGGCATCATCGCCATTCTGATGCAGACCAGCGTCATCGATGGCTATCAGACCATCGAAGAGATACAGAAGAAATACGGAGATAGCGTAGCCCACATTATCAGTGGTCTGCTTCGCATCCACGATTTATATAAGCGCAACCCTATCATAGAGAGCGAGAACTTCAGGAATCTGCTTATCTCATTCTCTGAGGATATGCGCGTCATCCTCATCATGATTGCCGACCGCGTGAATGTGATGAGACAGATACGCGATACCAAACAGGAAGAGGCAAAGCATGAAGTAAGCGAAGAGGCAAGCTACCTCTATGCCCCACTCGCCCACAAACTGGGACTCTACAAGCTGAAGAGCGAACTGGAAGACCTCAGTCTGAAGTATCTCGAGCACGACGCCTACTATATGATAAAGGACAAACTGAACGCCACCAAGGCTTCGCGCGATGCCTATATCGCCCGCTTCATCCAGCCAATTCAGGAGAAGCTCGATGCTGCCGGTCTGAAATATCATATGAAGGGCCGCACCAAGAGTATCCACTCTATCTGGCAGAAGATGAAAAAACAGAAGTGCGCCTTCGAGGGTGTATACGATCTCTTTGCCATCCGTATTATCCTCGATGCACCAAGAGAGAAAGAGTATATGCAGTGCTGGCAGACCTTTGCCCTCATCACCGACATGTATCAGCCAAACCCAAAGCGTATGCGCGACTGGCTCAGCGTGCCTAAGAGCAACGGTTATGAAAGTCTGCATACCACCGTACTGGGTCCTGAAAACAAATGGGTAGAGGTACAGATCAGAACCGAGCGCATGGACGATATTGCAGAGCACGGACTCGCTGCCCACTGGCGCTACAAGGGTATCAAGCAGGGAGAAGGCGGTATCGACGAATGGCTTGCCAATATCCGTGCTGCCCTGGAAAGCAACGACGACCTGCAGCTGATGGACCAGTTTACCACCGATCTGAAGGAAGACGAAGTATACGTGTTCACTCCAAAGGGCGACCTGCTGAACTTCCAGAAGGGAGCCACGGTACTCGACTTTGCCTACTATATCCACTCCCGCATCGGTAATACCTGTGTGGGCGGAAAGATTAACGGAAGAGCCGTCACCTTCCGACAGGAACTCCATTCGGGAGATCAGGTAGAAATCCTCACACAGAGCAACCAGAAGCCACGCCGCGAATGGCTCAACATCGTGCAGACATCCAAGGCTAAAGCCAAGATTCGTCTAGCGCTGAAGGAAACCCAGAAGAAGGACGGCCTCTATGCCAAGGAACTTCTGGAACGCCGATTCAAGAACAGGAAACTGGATATTGATGAGAGCATCATGGCGCGCATCATCAAGAAAATGGGATATAAGGAGAACTCAGACTTCTATAAGGATGTAGCCGAGGAGAAAATCGACGTGAACAGCATCATCGAGAGATACATCGAGGAGCGCGACCACGACCTGAACCTCGCCAATACCAACAAGCCTGCAGAAAGTGCAGAGAATTTCGAGTTTGAGAATCCTACCGAGGAACTGATGAAGCAGAGCGATGACGTGCTGGTTATCGATGAGCACCTCAAGGGCATCGATTTCGAACTGGCTCATTGCTGCCACCCTATCTACGGCGACCCTATCTTCGGATTCGTTACCATCAGCAAGGGTATCAAGGTACATCGCATGGATTGTCCTAACGCCAAGGAACTGCGCCGCCGTTTCGGTTACCGCATCGTAAAGGCTAAATGGAGCGGCAAGGGAACATCCAAGTATGCCATCACGCTCCGCATCATCGGAAACGACGATATCGGTATCGTGAGCAATATCACCAACATCATTTCCAAGGAAGACAAACTCATCATGCGAGGCATCAACATCTCTTCCAAGGATGGTCTCTTCTCTGGCAATGTTACCGTAATGATTGATGATGCCGGAAAGACCGATGCACTCATCAAGAAACTGAGCGCCGTGAAGGGCGTTAAGCAGGTAACGAGAATATAAAACCGGAAAACAGAAATACATAAAAAAATCCCGCAGATTATCTCTGCGGGATTTTTTTTATTTCGACTTATTCAAGCGCTTGATCACAGAATAAGCATCATACAAACCAAGTTCTCCTGCCTTTGAAAGATCCTGGACGGCAGTCTGCTTATTGCCACTCTTGGCTCGTGCTATACCTCTATTATAATAAGCCTCTGCAAGGCGGTTATCAATTCTCAAGGCAATGGTATAATCATCTATTGCCTTTGAAAGTTCGTTTCTACCTGCATGAAGATTACCTCTATTATAATAGATGTAAGCATTGTTGCTGTTCTGGCGGATGGCATCACTGAAATCAGCTTCGGCAGAATGGATGTTCAGAACACCCTTGCCCTCAGCCTTGTTAAATTCATCCATCTCAGCCTGGCAGACAGCACGCTGCCAGTAAGCCAAAGAGTTCTTGTCATCGAGCGAGATATAATAGGTGAAATCACTGATGGCAGCCTCAAAATCACGAAGTACACTATGAGCGATGGCCCTGCGCATCAGGAGACGTTTTCTGGTTTCATTATCGCTCGCCACACTCAACTCTGCCGAAAGTTTATCAATCATCGAGAATATCTTCATAGAACCATTCTCATCGAGTTGCTCCTTACTGCAAACGATATAAACCTTGTCTGCCTTGGTATGCTGATTGAGCGCATCAACCTCCTTGTCATAAGCCTGAACTCCATTTATATTCTGATTGTTTGGGAAATAAGAGAGCTGATACATCGGCAGGAAGGCGGTTTCTACCTGACGGTTCTGAACCTTACCACGATACTCGCTCTTATAGTTGTGTTCATACTTCGGTTCGTCATCTACTACCAGCGAAGCAAACTTATTCGGGTCAACCTCAGAGCGCTTACGCATCTCCTTCTTGGTCTTTGCGCTCCATCTCGGCTGGATTCCGATATGCTTGTTCATCTGCGCCTTGAAGATACGGAATTCATCCATCTCTGCCTTGGCTGTCATGCCCAGGCGTCGGTAACAGCTGGCACGGTTAGACAAACCGGTCCAGAAGTTAGGGAACTGGTTGATAACCATAGTATAATCCCTGATGGCTGCTCTCAGATTACCGGTCTTGTCATGCAATAGAGCTCGGTTGAAGATAGCCATGAAGTTCTGAGGTTCCATCTTGATAATGAAGTCGAAATCGGTGATAGCCCGGTTATCATCACCCAACTGTACACGCATCAGTCCTCTATTATAATGAGCCAGGAAATTGTTCGGATCCAGCTCAAGGGCATTGTCATAATCGCTCATCGCCCCCCTGAGGTTATTCAGATTAATACGCGCCAAAGCACGGTTGATGTAACTGTTCACATTGTTAGGTTTGAAATGCAGACTCTTGGTCAGCGCCTCATCAGCCGTTTTCCATTCCTTTCTAGCCAGCGCCATATAGGCACGCGTAGTCCAGGCATCCCCATCATACGGATTGAGCTGCAGACTCTTGTCTAGCCATTTCTCAGCCTGCACGGTATCTTTCTGATGCAGATACACTTCAGCCTTGAGCGAATAAGCATTCGACCAATCTTTCCATTTTCCCACGATGGTATCCAATTCCTGCTGCGCCGCCTCATACTTTTTGTTTTCCATCTGGCAGATAGCCCGGTTGAACCAGTAATTTCGGTTGCGCGGTTCCAATCTGATAGCCTCATTATAGTCAGCTATCGCATCATCAAACCTGTTTTGTCTGATGCGACAGATGGCTCTCAAGTCATAAATATCATTGATATAGGGATTGAGATGCAACGCCTCGCTGGCATCACTTTCGGCACCCGTAAAGTCATCCAGATTAAATTTTGCCACACTGCGGTAATACCAAGGCTCATACAGATAAGGCTTGGCACCGATAGCCAGATTAAAATACTTGATTGAAAGGACGAAATCCTCATAATACAAAGCACTCCGACCGGCCGTAACAAGTCGGTCTACACGATATTGGGCAGAAGTCGACATGGCGCCCATTACCATAAAAAGGACTAAGAGAATCTTCTTCATCTGTTCGTAACTCTCTGAAATAAAACCTATTGAATGTAGAATAAAAAAATATAGTAAGCCCAATCGTCACGATTACCATGAAGCTTACTATATTTTCGGAAGAACTATCGTCGTATCTTAGTACGATAGGCAGCACGGAAATTGCCCTTGATGATACTCTTGAGCTTTCCTGCTATCATGTTCTTGCGAAGAGGAGACACACGGTCAACAAACATTGTACCCTCCAAATGGTCGAATTCATGCTGCATCACGCGAGCCAGATATCCCCCTATCCACTCATCATGTTCATTAAAATCCTCATCCATATACTTTACATGGATGCGTGTAGGACGAACCACCTTCTCATTGATACCAGGAATAGAAAGACATCCCTCTTCAGAAGAGTCGGTATTTTCCTCATCGCGCTCTAGGATATGGGCATTGATGAAAGCATGACGGAATCCTTTATACTCAGGGAAATCCTCGCTGAGCACATCCAGGTCGATAACAACAAGGCGGATAGGCAAGCCAATCTGAGGTGCAGCCAGTCCGATGCCGTTGCTGGAATCAAGGGTTTCGTACATATTATTAATCAACACCTTGAGATCTGGATAATCAGGTGTAATATCTTCAGCCACTTTTCTCAGCACTGGCTGACCATAAATATAAATCGGTAAAATCATTATCTTCTTGATTGCAAATAATCCTGTAATATGATGGTAGCACTTATCTCGTCTACCAATCCTTTATTTTCTTTTCTCACTTTCTTCTTTACACCTCCATCAATCATGGCTCTATGTGCCAGGACTGATGTAAATCTCTCGTCATAATATTCAATTGGAATTTCAGGATGAGCCTTTCGCCAACGGTTGTAAAAGTTTTCTACTCTTGCCAGGTTTTCACTTGGCTGCCCGTTAGGTTGCATCGGTTTTCCGATAACAATGCGCTCCACCTGTTCTTTCTGAATATAAGTTTCGATATAGGTGAAAAGTTCATGTGTAGAAACTGTGGCCAACCCATTGGCAATAATCTGCAATGGGTCGGTCACAGCCAGTCCGGTACGTTTTTTACCGTAATCTATTGATAAAATTCGCATTAATCTACGGATATCTTATCCTTATATAATATCAGATTACTTCTTAAGGAGTAACCAAGCATCAGGATACTTACCAGCGCGAAGCTGATTGCGGCTCTTGACAGCAGCAGCCTTATCAGCAAATGTAGAAGCTACCACGCGATACATGTTACGCTCTTTGTTCAGGGCAATCTGAGCATCGTAGCCAGCGCTCTTCAATGTACTAGCCAATCCCTCAGCGTTAGCCTTGAGAGAGAAAGAACCAACTACTACGCTATAGCTTGACAAGCCAGAACCTGAGATGAGAGAAACATCCTCAGAACGAACAGTAGCATTATCAACCTCTGTCTGCTCATCAGAAGGAGCCTGAGTCTCGAGAGGAGCTACAACTGGTTCCTGAGCAACAGGAGCCTGAGCAGCCTGCTGTTCCTGCTGCTGAGCCTTCTCATATGCCTTCTTGTATGCACTTTCCTTAGATGTACCACAACTTGCGAGCGCCAAAACTGCGCACATTCCCATGCTTAATACTGTAATTTTCTTCATAATTCTTATTCGTTTTATTGTTTATTATTGTTGTTCATTCAATATAAATTTCGCGTTATGCGTTTTTTACTCTGCGAAAATACAAAAAAATGCCCGAAAAACGAAGAATATGCCGCCTAAAGTTTGTTAAATAAGGCTATTAAAACATTTTTAATGAAAAATTAAGGCTAAAAGGCTTGTTTTTTAAAGAGAATTTAGTATATTTGCATTGTCAAATGAAAATGACAAGAAGATAATCGTTTAACGTTTAAAATTTATAGCATATGAAAACATTAGGTTACATTGGTGCTTTCCTCGGCGGTGCTATCGCTGGTACAGCACTCGGTTTGATTTTCGCTCCTGAGAAGGGTGAGGATACACGTAGTAAGATTGCAGGTGCAGTAGACGATTTCTGCAAGAAGCACGACATCAAGTTGAGCCGTAAGGACGTTGATGATCTGGTTGACGATATCAAGGACGCAGCTCCTGAGGTTTAATCATCACCTATCATGATGTTCTCTAACGATAAAAATGTAGAAACTATCGGGCAGCTCATTGAGGTGCTTAAACATTACATCGGGCTTCAGAGCGAATTTCTGAAGCTCGATATTGTGGATAAGGTGGTACGCCTGCTTACAGTCATTACCATGACCTTGGTACTCCTGGGTTTACTTACGCTTACCCTCATTTACCTATCCTTTGGCGCTGCTTTTGCATTGGCAGACTTAATAGGTAGTCTGACTTTCGGATTCTGCATTGTTGCTGCAGTATACCTATTTATATTAATATTATTTGTAATTTTCCGCCATAAGTGGATCGAGAGACCATTGGTCAGATTTCTGGCCAGCCTCTTAATGGAAAAATAACCTCCTTTTCGCAACATGACAAATCATTCAGAAATCACAGAATATAATTCCTTAAACGATATCCGACTCAAAAAAGAGGCGATACGCAAGGAAATTGATGCCGATGATGCCAAGATTCAGACTTTATGGAACACGCTTTTCACAAAACCTGAAATCCTGTCACGCAATGCGAGTCCTAGCAAGCGACTGCAGAGTTTGCTGCAGGTGGGAGCAGGAGCATTCGACGGTGCACTGTTGGCTTGGAAACTTTACCGGAGATTCAAACCTCGGAAGAGATGAATCATATACCGTTTTGGGGAAAGGAAAGATGCCTTGAAAAAAGGTATTTTTTAGTCACCCAAAAGGGGATAAAAACAAAAAAGGGTCGCCGCTGCGACCCCAATACCTTGTTAACCTTAAATCTAATACTATGAAAAACACACATGCAAATATAGAAATAATCTATGATACTCGCAAATTTTTCTTAGCAAAAGACCTGTTATTTTGATTTAATTAACTTTTATCAACCAGTTTTTAAACCTTTTTCAATAAAAGTTCATCTATTTTCTACATATATCTCCATTCCATCGAAGCCAAATTCAAAGCCTTCGGGCAGCCTTTTATTCGCCTCATCGTGAAAACCTATCTGATGAGTCACATGGATAAAATAAGTATGTTTTGCTCCTATCCTGCGCGACACCTCAATAGCATCAGATACAAGCTGATGGCTGTGATGTGTTTTCTCAAATCTGAGTGCGTTAATTACGAGTGTTTCCACACCTTCCAAATAAGCATATTCTTCATCACCCATAGATTTCATATCAGTAATATAGGCAAACTTACCAAACCGATAGCCAAGAATAGGCATCTTATCGTGCATCACACGGATAGGAACAAACTCAATGTCACCTATCTGATAATGCTCATGCGGATGAATGGTATGCAATTTGAGTTTAGGAGCGCCCGGATAGAGTTTTTCTGCATTCTTCGGAAAGCAGTAAGGCATCGTATGAGGCAGCCCCGCAGTAACGATTTCATCGCCATAGATATTGATATCACCAAAGATACAGAAAGGGCGCAAATCATCAATACCACCAACATGGTCATAATGGATATGCGTAACCAGGACGCCATCTATCTTTCTGAAAGGCACACGCAACAACTGCTGTCGGATATCAGGTCCGGCATCTATCAGAATACGGGTATTCTCCGTTTCTATCATCGCTGCACTACGCAATCTTTTATCATGTGGATCCGTACTTCTGCACACTTCACAGTTACACCCCAACGAAGGAACACCGCCCGATGTGCCTGTACCTAATAAAGTTACCTTCATTAATTATCAAATATTTTTCTGAAAACAAACGAATTCTTCACTTCACATTCACCTCCGGATGAATCTCTATACCAAACTTCTGCTTCACATCCTCCTGGATGGTCTCACAGAGTTTTACGATTTCCTCGCCCGTAGCGCCGCCACGATTCACTAGCACCAGTGCCTGCTTATCATGCACACCGGCCCGTCCCAGACTCTTTCCCTTCCAGCCACACTGATCAATCATCCAGCCAGCCGGAATCTTTTCATGAGATTCATCGATGGTATAATGAGGCATACCCGGATAAAGAGCAGCCAGTTCTTCGTACTTAGCCTTCTCTACAATAGGATTCATAAAGAAACTGCCTGCATTACCCAACACCTTAGGATCAGGCAATTTTGCCTCTCTAATTTCAATGATGACATCACGAAGTTGCTGGGCTGTAGGCTCAGCAATACGCTTAGCCTCAAGCGCAGAACGGATATTACCATAATCCAGATCCGGACGGAAGGTCTTCTGCAAACGGTAAATCACATGCGTCACCAGATACTTATCCTTCCACTCATGCTTAAATTTACTCTGACGGTAACTATACTCGCAGTCAGCATTATCAAACACCACTACTCTACCCGTGGCTATCTCAACCGCTTCCACCTTATATATAATATCCTTGGCTTCCACACCATAGGCACCGATATTCTGAACCGCACTGGCACCTACTTCACCCGGAATAATACTCAGATTCTCCGCTCCATGATAGCCATGCTCTACGGCATAAGCTACCACATCATCAAACACCTCACCACTACCACAGGAAAGGAATACCCAATCCGGATTGCACAAAGCATCATCCCCCTCTGCAGCTGTCAAAGTCTTGTTGTCAAGAACCTCAATACCCATAATAGCCGAATGGAGCACTGTACCTGCATAATCACCGGTCAGCAAGAGATTGCTGCCACCGCCCAGAATGAGCAGTGGCTGATCTGCCTCTGTCAGCAAGCCCACTATCTGTCGGGCTTCCTCAACCGATTCATACTCCAGAAATCTGCTGCATTTGGCATCGATGCCAAACGTATTGTGAGCCAAAAGGCCATAGTTACGAATATCCTTCATATCTGGTTAAAACTATTACTACTAACTAAAAAGCTACATATTCAGTTTGATCAGTTCCCATTTTCCTCCAATCTTTTTGAAAGTAAGAGAGGTTTCCATACCATTGGCAATACCACGAATCACGAAGATTTTCCGGTTACTCTCGGTATATTTCTGACCATAGATTATATTGTAAATCATGCCGTGAGGCAGTTGAGGCGCAAAGGCAGGCCATGTTTCCGGGTCTATATCGCCTGTCATCGTACTGAAATCATCATCAGGATCAGGACCGGTAAACTTCACCGGATTATGGATGTGGCGAGCCTGGAAAGCGGTATCAGTAGCAAAATGTCCGTAAAACTTCAGGAAACTGGCATTATTATTCTGATACATAGGCACGTAGCAGATGCTAGTCATCATCCACTGACCATTGATGCGATTAAACACAAACTGCTGAACTGTCTTTCTACTATAGAATACCTTTTCTATTACTACATGATCGATAGTAGTATCCTTCATCAGTTTCATCTGTTTCTGATTATCAAAAATCAGCGTGTAATAATCCTGGCGCATGAAGAAATGCTCCATCTTCCAATGTTTTTTTTCTATCTTCTTGGTCAGTTTCTTACCGTGATATACCGGCAGCGGGAAGACAATACGACTTTTCTGCAACTTTCTGTTAGCTGCAAAATTAAACACGAAATCATCAAAAAGCTCGTCAGCCGCCTTTGGCATCGGAGTCTCCTCTATCAGCTGTTCTGTAGAGTCCATCGCTTGAGTGTCGGCAATCACCGAGTCGGATGAAGCCGAATCAATGGCAGGCGCAGGCTTCTTGTCTGTGCATCCCACAGACGTGAAACAAACGATGGTAAGCACCGCCATTAACACCGTTAATAAACAGAGTTTTTTCATAAACCTATTAAATTTCTCAAATTTTCCATGCAAAAGTACAACTTTCTTTTGAATTATTTCATCTTTTAAGCAAAAAATGTTATCTTTGCAGTCAAAAAAGATAAAAATATAGATATGTTATTAGAAAAAATAGACGAACTCTTGAAAGAAGTAAGCACTTTGACTGCCCAAAACGCAGAAGAAGTAGAGCAGCTTCGAATCAAGTATCTGAGCAAAAAGGGCGAGATTAACGCCCTTATGGCCGACTTCCGCACAGTGCCAGCCGACCAGAAGAAAGAGGTTGGTGTAAAAATCAACGAACTGAAGAACGCAGCCCTTGAGAAGATCAACGGACTGAAGGAGCAGATGGAAGAAGCCGAGGCATCAAGCGATGATATCGACTTGACCCGTACCGCCTACCCTGTAGCACTCGGTACCCGCCATCCACTCACCGTAGTGAAGAATCAGATTATCGACATTTTCGCTCGCATGGGCTTTACCCTTTTCCAGGGTCCTGAGGTAGATGACGACAAGCACGTATTTACGATGCTCAACTTTGCTGCCGACCACCCAGCCCGCGACATGCAGGACACCTTCTTTATAGAGAAGACCAACTCTGACGATGTTACCAAGAATGTGCTCCTCCGCAGCCATACTTCTGGCGACGAGGCTCACTATATGGAAACTCATGAGCCACCTATCCGTGTGCTCTGCCCAGGCCGCGTTTACCGTAACGAGGCTATCAGCGCCCGCGCTCACTGTTTCTTCCATCAGGTAGAAGGTCTCTATGTAGATAAGAACGTAAGTTTCACCGACCTCAAGCAGGTGCTCCTTACCTTTGCCCGTGAGATGTTTGGTGCAGATACCAAGATTCGTCTCCGTCCTAGCTACTTCCCATTCACAGAACCTAGTGCCGAGATGGATATCTCCTGCAACATCTGTGGCGGTAAGGGATGCAACTTCTGCAAGCATACCGGATGGGTTGAGATTTTAGGTTGCGGTATGGTTGACCCTCATGATCTCGAGGCTTGCGGTATCGACAGCAATGTCTATACGGGTTATGCCTTCGGTATGGGTGTTGAGCGTATCACCAACTTGAAATATCGCGTGAGCGACCTTCGTCTCTTCTCTGAGAACGATACTCGTTTCTTGCGCGAGTTTGAGTCTGCTAAGTAAAAGATACTCAACATATAAATTAATTAATGACTATGAAGAAAAATTTAACTAAACCTGTCATCGCAGTCCTATTGGGCGCCTTGACATTCAGTTCTTGCATCGGCTCATTTGGCCTGACAAATTCCGTACTTGACTGGAACAAGAGAGCAACAGACAACAAGTTTGTAAACGAGATTATCTTCGTGCTTATCTCTCCAGCTTACGCAGTATGTTCATTTGCAGACCTTCTCGTTATCAACTCTATCGAGTTCTGGACAGGCGACAAGGTGATTGGCCAGGTAGGAACAACTAAGGACGTAATGGGTAAGGATGGTCGCATGTATGCCATCAAGACATTGAAGAATGGCTACGAGATTACCGACCCAGATGGTGAGAAATCATACTTTGTGTTCGACAAGAAGCACAAGAGTTGGTCATACAGCAAGGATGGCGATATCCGTGAGCTTTTCAGCTTCAACGAGGATGGCAGCATCCAGGCTTGCTTGCCAAGTGGCGAGAAGATCAACGTCCCAGCAGATGCCAATGGTTTATACCAGGTTCGCATGGCTATGAATGATGGTTTGTTCTATGCATTCAACAAGTAAATAATCATAACAATTCCAGCCCGATAAAAGTCGACTTTTATCGGGCTTTTTCATGATTCCCTTTCTCTTTTCCTAAGCAAGTTCATATTTCTCCGTTCCCAACCAAACTCTCCTTAAAATGTCTAAATGTAAAAAAGTGTTTAAAGAAAGCAAAGAAGTGCCTTCACCACCCTTCACCCGTAACTCTCTGACCATCAAAAGAATCGCAAAAAAGGTGAAGGGTGAAGGTTTGAAAACTCTTTTATATATATACGCGTGAAGGGTTAGGGTAAAAACCGAAAAAAAGACCCTAGGGTCAAAAATCGGAAAAACCCTAAAAAAAGAATATAATATAAAGTTTAAAATATACCCTTCACCTTCACCTCCCAAAAATCACATCCAAAATCCTGTTCTGCATGCAACAGAAAATCATCTGCAGCAATCTGTGCCGGGATATATAATCAGGAGACAATTCTCTTTCGGAGATATCATTTTATCCTTCGGAGATATTTTCCTATTTATCGGAGATATCATTTTATCCTTCGGAGATAATTTTCTATTCTTCGGAAATATTTCTTCGAATTTCAAGATAAGGCATAAAAATATAATTTTCGCCAACTTTATTTCCCGAATCCACACAATTGTCACAAATCGCATAGCTATGAAACAGAAAAGAATGTATCTTTGCAGCATCAATCATAAAGGTTGATGTAGATATGGTCTCGTCATGACTGCCAAATCGGGCTGACGCAAATGCATTACAACCAGTGGCATTCATCAAAACTTGAGCCTTTCTACAATATTTTTCAGTTTTTCTCGTTAATAAAAGTATGAAAAATAGATTATTGATACTCACAATATGCCTCATCGCAACCATAAAGATGATGGCGCAGGAGTTTACCCTTCACGGCAAAGTGGTAGACGAGAACAACCAGCCACTGGAGTTTGCCATCGTTTCGGTGGCTAGCCAGGGAAAGACTGCCGTTACTTCGCTCAAGGGAGACTATAGCCTCAAACTGCATTCTGCAGACAGCGTGGTAGTCAAATTCTCATATATCGGTTTCAAGACAAAAACAAAAGTGCTGAGAAGACCGCGAGGAAAACAAACCCTACAGGTGGTACTTCGCGAAGCATCCACCACCCTCGATGATGTGAATATCAAGGGAGAAAAAATACAGTCGGATCAGATACAGGAACTGAAGACTAAGGACATGAAGATGACGCCATCAGCCAACGGAAATGGGGTGGAAAGTCTGGTTCAGCAACAGGCTGGCGTGAGTACCCATAACGAACTCTCTTCGCAATACAATGTGCGTGGCGGTGCCTTCGATGAGAACTCCGTATACATCAACAACGTAGAAGTATTCCGCCCATTCCTGGTTCGCAGCGGACAGCAGGAAGGCCTCTCCGTCATCAACCCTTATATGGTAGATAAAATCGGTTTCTCAACCGGAGGATATGCTGCCAAATACGGAGACAAGATGAGTTCGGCTCTCGACATCACCTACAAAACCCTGAAAGCAAAAAGCAAGAAGCCGGTGGTTGAAGGCAGTCTGGCTGCCAGTCTGCTGGGTGCTGACGCATACATCGGTCTGGGAACCCAGAAACTTTCATGGCTCAACAGCGTGCGCTACAAAACTACCTCTTACCTGCTCGGTTCGATGGAAACCAAAGGCGAATACAAGCCAAACTATCTTGACTATCAGACCTATCTGAGTTACCAGCCCAACAAACGCTGGAAGCTTGACTTCATAGGCTACATCTCTGATAATCACTACAACTTCGAACCGGAAGACCGAGAAACGAAGTTCGGAACAATGGAAAACGTAAAGAGCTTCAGAGTATATTTTGACGGTCAGGAGAAAGACCGCTTCCTCACCTACTTCGGTACACTCGGCATTACCCGCCAGTTTACAGCCAACACCAGTCTCTCGCTTCTGGGCAGCGCTTTTTATACCAAGGAACAGGAGAAATATGACATTCAGGGACAATACTGGCTCGACGAAACCGAGACTTCAGAAAACCTGGGTGTAGGTACCTATTTCGAACATGCCCGAAACTATCTCACAGCCCGCGTGATGAGCGCCAAACTGATGCTCAAGCACAAGCTAAAGAAACATCAGATGGAAGCCGCAGTAAGTCTGAAGCGTGAACATATCGAGGAGAATTCTGTAGAATATGAGATGCGCGATTCTGCAGGATACAGTATTCCTCACAATGGCAAAGACCTCTATATGGTTTATTCACTGAAGGCTCGCAACGAACTGAATGCCAACCGAATGGAAGCTTACATCCAGGACACCTACCGTTTTTCGGGAGGAACAGCCGACAGTACCGGGAACGGACAGACACATTACACTCTGAACTATGGTATCAGAATGAGTCATTGGAACTTCAACAGAGAAACCATTGTGAGTCCTCGTCTGTCGCTCGCCATCATACCAGCCAACCACGAGAATACAACTCTCCGTTTTGCGGCAGGTCTGTATTATCAGGCTCCATTCTTCAAGGAATTGAGAGATACATCTACGGTGAACGGCATAACCATCGCATCGCTGAACAAGAAAATCAAGAGCCAGCGAAGCATCCACTTCATCGCCGGCTACGACTATAGGTTCAAGCTAGGAGACCAACGCTATAAATTCTCCGCCGAAGCCTATTACAAGGCTTTGAGCAATCTGGTTCCTTATTCGGTTAGTAACGTGAAGGTAGTTTATTACGGACAGAACGAATGCAGCGGTCATGCGGCAGGACTCGATTTCAAACTCTACGGAGAATTTGTTCCGGGTACCGATTCCTGGCTCAGTCTTTCGCTCATGGATACAAAGATGAAACTGGGTGGCAAGAGCATCCCTTTGCCTACCGACCAGCGCTATGCCGTAAACCTCTTCTTCACCGATTATTTCCCGGGCAGCAAGAAGTGGCGCATGTCTTTGAAACTCGCCTTTGCTGATGGTCTTCCTTTTGCAGCACCCCACAGAGAGCTGGAGACCAACAGTTTCCGTGCCACTGCCTATCGCCGTGCAGATATCGGTATGAGCTATCAGCTGCTCGACAACAGCCGCCGGGAGAAGAAGACCTTCCTGAAGAATGTGATGCTGGGGGTAGATTGTCTCAACCTCTTCGGCATAGACAACGTAAACAGCTATTACTGGGTGACAGATGTAACCAGCCAGCAATACGCCGTACCTAATTATCTTACCGGCAGACAGCTCAATGCCCGCATTCTTTTGGAATTTTAGGACCAAATAATAGTGATTTTTCACATTATTCTAAATATTTAACCGTAGATAGTTCGCTATCTGCGGTTTTTTTCGTATCTTTGCGCCCGAATTATGCGATGACGGTTCGTCCGTTCATTCCATGGATTCAGGAAACCATTCTATAAAGAATAAAGAAATAATACATAATAATCAATTATGAGCAAACAAGTAGAAAAGATTAAGGAGCTGATCGCTAAGCGCGAACAGGCTCGTCTTGGCGGTGGCGAGAAGGCCATCGAGAAGCAGCATGCACGTGGCAAATATACCGCTCGTGAGCGTATCGAAATGTTGGTAGATGCCGGCAGTTTCGAGGAGTATGATATGTTCAAGTTGCATCGTTGCACTAACTTTGGCATGGAGAAGAAGCAGTACCTCGGTGATGGTGTTGTAGCTGGTAGCGCTACTATAGCCGGCCGTCTGGTTTACGTATATGCTCAGGACTTCACCGTAAATGGTGGTTCACTCTCTGAGACTATGGCACAGAAGATCTGCAAGGTAATGGATATGGCTATGACTATGGGTGCACCTGTTATCTGCATGAACGACTCAGGTGGTGCTCGTATTCAGGAAGGTATCTGCGCCCTCGCTGGTTATGGTGAGATTTTCGAGCGCAACATCCTCGCTTCTGGTGTCATCCCACAGATTTCTGCTATCATGGGCCCTTGCGCCGGTGGTGCCGTTTACTCTCCAGCTTTGACCGACTTCATCATCATGAAGGAGCAGACTTCTTACATGTTCCTGACTGGTCCTAAGGTTGTCAAGACCGTAACTGGTGAGGACATCGATGCAGAGCACCTCGGTGGTGCATCTGTTCACGCAACCAAGAGTGGTGTTACCCACTTCGCTGCTAAGGCAGAGGAAGAGGCTATCGAGATGATCAAGAGCCTTCTCTCTTACATCCCTAGCAACAATACAGAAGAGGCTCCACGCGTAGAGTGCACAGACCCTATCGACCGCATGGACGATACTCTGAACGAGATTATCCCAGACGATCCAAACCAGGCATACGATATGTATAAGGTGATCGGTGCTGTAACCGATAACGGTGAGTTCTTCGAGGTTCAGCCTAAGTTCGCCAAGAACATCATTACAGGTTTCGCCCGCTTCAATGGTCAGAGCGTTGGTATCGTAGCCAACCAGCCAGCAGCTTACGCAGGTGTACTCGATGTAAACGCTAGCCGCAAGGCAGCACGCTTCGTCCGTTTCTGCGATGCCTTCAATATTCCTATCGTATCTCTCGTTGACGTACCAGGATTCTTGCCAGGTACAGGTCAGGAGTACAACGCTGTCATCCTCCACGGTGCACAGTTGCTCTACGCTTACGGCGAGGCTACCGTGCCAAAGATTACTATCACATTGCGTAAGAGCTATGGTGGTAGCCACATCGTGATGGGTTGCAAGCAGTTGCGTGCCGACTTGAACTTCGCTTGGCCATCTTCAGAGATTGCTGTAATGGGTGCCAGCGGTGCCGTTGCCGTTCTCTGTGGTAAGGAAGCTAAGGCTAAGAAGGAAGCTGGCGAGGATGTAAAGGCATTCCTGGCTGAGAAGGAGCAGGAGTATACTGACAAGTTTGCTAATCCATATCAGGCAGCTCAGTATGGTTACATCGATGATGTCATCGAGCCACGTAACACCCGTTTCCGCATCTGCCGTGGTTTGGCTCAGCTCGCTACCAAGCGTCAGAGCTTGCCAGCTAAGAAGCATGGCTGTATGCCAATGTAATGATACAATTAAACATTAGAATAAATGGATAAGAATATTTATGCTGCAATTGCCATGGCACTCTATGAGTACCAGGGCAATAACGTACACGACAAGGAGCCTGGCATCATCACTATCAAGCCACGTCAGACGATGTGGAACGCCAAGTTCTTGAGTTTAACAGCTAAACCATAATGTAATAGAAATGAAAGAGTTTAAATATACAATTGACGGAAAAGAATACAAGGTTCAGATTGACACTGTTGAGGGTAACATCGCAAGCGTGAACGTGAATGGCGAAGCTTACAAGGTTGAGATGGAACAGGAGGCTGAGCCAGAGAAGAAGAAGGTTGTGCTTGGTCAGCCAGCTGCTGCATCTGATGATGCTGAGGCTACTCCAGCTGCCAACGTAAATACAGCCAACGCTGTAAAGGCTCCTCTCCCTGGTACTATCACCAGCATCGAGGTAGCTGTTGGTCAGGAGGTAAAGGCAGGTGATACTGTTGTCGTTCTTGAGGCTATGAAGATGCAGAACAACATCGAGGCTGAGAAGGATGGCAAGGTTACTGCTATCTGCGTTAAGCCTGGTCAGGCTGTGCTCGAAGAGGATGCACTCGTAGTTATCGAGTAAATCAAGAATTTGAGAATTATACTTCCAGATTCGGGATTATAATTCGGGTTCTTATAAAGAATATCAAAGGTCGCAAGCTGTTAATTGTTTGCGACCTTTTTCTATACTGCTGTATGAGCATAAACTGCTATACAAAGTATTTTTTTACTAAAGAAAAAAGACATAAAGTACTATAAAATGATAGATTTAACAGAAGAACAGATAGAAAGATACAGCCGCCACATCCTCCTTCAGGATGTAGGCCTCGAGGGGCAGGAAAAGCTCCTCAATGCCAAGGTGCTCATCATTGGTGCCGGAGGATTGGGTTCCCCAGTTGCCCTCTACCTCGCTGCGGCTGGCGTGGGACATATCGGTATCGTGGATGCCGATGTGGTTGACCTCAGCAACCTGCAACGACAGGTCATCCACCAGACCAAGGACTTGAACACCCCTAAGGTGGAAAGCGCCAAGGAGAAGATGATTGCCATCAATCCTGATGTGGAGGTAACAACCTACCATACCTTCCTCGCCTCAGACAATGCCGAGGAAATCATCAAGCCATGGGATTTCGTCATTGATTGCACCGACAACTTCCCGGTGAAGTTCCTCATCAATGATGCCTGTGTGCGACTGGGCAAGGCATTCTCGCATGGCGGCATTCTGAGATTCCAGGGGCAGACCTTCACCCATCTTCCAGGCACGGCTTGTTACCGTTGTTTCTTCAAGGAGCCACCTCCAGCAGGCACTGTTCCTACCAGTAGCCAGGCAGGAGTCCTTGGTGCCATCGCTGGTATGCTCGGAACCATCCAGGCTGCCGAGGCGTTGAAGTACTTCCTCGGTGTGGGCGAACTGCTCACCGACCGATTGCTCACCTTCGATGCCAAGACGATGAACTTCCGCACCATCAAGGTAAAGAAGCGTGCATCCTGCGAAATCTGCGGCGACCACCCTACCATTGATCATCTCATCGACTATGAGCAGGCTGCGTGTGATTTGAAACACCACTAAGATTTAGTGATTATTTTCGAATAAACACATATAACAAAAAGCAAAGTCACAATACCCAGCTCTATCAGCTAGGTATTGTGACTTTTTTTTCAGAACTGACCCAAAGCCCAACAAAGAACAAAAACCTTGATTATAAGATACTTTATAAAACATTTCTCCCATTTTTCTTGCATGATTCAGATAATAATCGTATTTTTGCAGCAGATAAAATACGCAAGCTTATGAAAGAGAAAAGATATTCATTGCCAGAAGAGCAGAAAGATGCAGCTTTCGCAGCAGAGCCTGCACCAGCCTATCACGGAAATGCCGCCATAGCACTTCCCGAGGATGAATGTGCAGAAGAAGATATTGACTGGAATAAAATTCCTGTTGGCTGGCATCCGGCTAATGAAGAAGAAGCCATGGCTAGGATTGAAGCTATTGAGGCGGAATATGAGAATGGGCAATATATTGATGCTGAAGAATTTGAAAAAGAACTAATTGCACAATATCCATGGCTAGCATAAGATTAACACTTTATTTCAAAAAGGAATTAAAGACTGTTATCGACTATGGATTAGTTGAATTCGGCAAAACCACAGTAAAGCGATTCCATAAAGAATATAAAGACATCAAGCATCGCCTGATGCTTCATCCTCTTTCTTCACCCAGAGAACCATTGCTTAAGCGATTCCACCGCCCTTACCATAGTGCGATTATCAAGGAGAATTGGAAGATTATCTACCGCTACGATGAAGCCAACGACCTAGTCATTTTCGTAGATTTATGGGATATGAGAAGAAGCCCCAGATATTTGATCAGACAATTCAAAAGAAAACTATAAAGGAAAGAGCTTATGAAGGAGAAAAGATATACATTACAAGAAGAACAGCCGACTCCTATTGGCTGGCATCCGGCCAATGAAGAAGAAGCCGTGGCTAGGATTGAAGCCATTGAAGCGGAGTATGAAAGGACAGGTGTTAGCTATAATGAAGAAGAGTTTTTCAATAAACTAAATGAAGAACGAACATGGTCAAATGCAGATGACTTTGAAAAAGAACTAACGGCACAAGACCCGTGGCTAGAAGATTGGAAGCGTTCTATCAGTATAGAAGATTTTAGAAAGAACTGCAAGAAGAAGCTGAAATCGCTGTTCTTGACAAAGAATGGAATTTAACCTATTATGCTCTTCGGGGATAAAGATTCTTTCTGATTTTTTTGCAGATGGTTCAAGAACGGGCTGAAGGCCCAAAAGCTCTTAGCCCAGGGCAACGCCCTGGGTATGCTAGCAATCAGCAATACGCCCTGTAAGGGCAAAAGCTTTAAAAAGAGTTCCACCTATAATATATTCCCCAGCTCTGACACTCGAAATAGGATTCTAGCGCCCCCGCATTTCATGGGGTCGCTAGAACTAAAATACTGAATATCAATAATCTCACTTTCAAATTCCGTCTTTATTCCTCTTTATATGCCTCATACTCCTCACGAGAGATTGGAGTCTCTGGGTCAACAATCAACACTTCATCATAGGTCAAGCCATAGAGGTGATAGACGAGGAAGTCGATTTGATTCTCCAAAGCAGAAGTGTCATTTTCTTTTTCTTGTTCTATTGCCTTTACCAAATTCTCTATTTCTAAACTACTTTTACTTAACACCATATCAGAAGGCATCGGAAATGGTTTTATATAAGCAGGTTTATAGCGATAGAATCCACCAGACATAACTGTTCCAGTATTTTGCATAAACCACCAACATAAACGAGAATTTAAAACAGCCATTAAGACCTTGTATGACACCAGTACATCGTCCTTTTTAACGTAACCATAAAGAGTAGCAGTTTGATAAAACACACCTTGTTCATCAAAGGAAAAGTTACCCCCCATAGAAATATCTGGAGCGATAAGTTTTGGTGAAGTCGCATAAGCTAACCCCTGCTTTCTACTTAATTGAAACCATTCATTATCAATATCAAAACGACCTTTTTCTCTTCTTCTAAGAATCGTTTCACATTTTTTTTAATAACTATAAGCCATAGGATACTTTTCAGATAAGTCATTCTCTTTAATAAGAGTCATATTGCCACTATTTCTCTCATATGGTAAAACTACATATCTCTGAGTATCTAAACTTCCATACAACTGCAAAAGTACGAAAAAAGAATCGGTTATAAAGCAGCATATATTCAAGGCTTTTGCCCTTACAGGGCGCAGGGATACAACATCTTAATACCCAGGGTATTGCCCTGGGCTAGGAGCTTTTGGGCCTTCAGCCCGTGCTTGAACCACATGCAAAAGTTCAATGATTTACTTCTTAACCAGGCATTTTATACTCATGTCTAAGCTTCCAGATAGTTCATCATATCCTCCAATGTATCGAAGTTCTTGACATTCCCCTCCTTTACATTGAGAATAGCCTTATCTAACTCTGATTGTAACTTTTTCTTTTGTAATGTTGCATTCATAATACGATTAAACAATTAAGTTTGATACATTTATTCAGAATAAGGCGTTCTCATATGCTCATGCTTCCATTGCTCAATAGTATTTTCATCTATCAAGCCCTTATCCCACAATTCATTTGCGGCATCTATTGCTTTTTGAGCAAAATAGCGACTATCTGTGGCATAACATAATCCTTTTTATCTAGCATAGCATCACCCCTTCCTCTTCTACATTATTATAAAAAGGACTGCCCTTTTTACTGTTCCAATCCTTCATCGAATACACTATCGGGTGAATCATCTGATTGATTTGCCATCCCAATTCCCAAAGAGGATAGGTGTAATTATCATGATCCTGCTCATCTATCTTATCCTTGTTCAGAAGCACAAGGATGTCCCAGTCGGAATCTGCTTTAGCATCCCTTCTAGCCCTTGACCCGAAAAGGATAACCTTGGCATCTTTCGGCATAATCGACTCCGCTTTCTTCTGAATCGACTTGAGTACCTCATCTTCAAGATGTTCCCTTGTTATTGTCGTCATAACACTATCATTTTAATTACACCGCAAAAATACGAAAAAGAATTGAAACTAACAAATATTCTGAGAGATATTTGCATTTATTCTTTCCTCTTCACCCAAACCTTATGGCTGCCGCGGCCTAGTGAATCTATCGGCGAAGATTTATCACAGGTCAACTCCTTCAGTTCCATAGAGGCGGAAGTACGGCTCAGGTTGTTGATGGAGGCATAATCGCCTAGGGTGAGGACTCCGTTCTTCTCTATCACCTCCAGAGCACGGGCGATGCGTTCTTCCCTGGAATAGAGCTGCTTACGGATAACCTTTACACCACCCATATCACGTTCCAGGTCTCGGTCGGTTTCACGCTTCACATCCTTGATAAACTCAGGAGACGCCTTGAAGTTGATGTCCTTCACTCCCACCTTGCGGTACGTCATCTTATCATCTGGATTCAGAATTTCCCTAGGCTTCTCATCCTCGAAAGCGAGGGAGAGGGAGAAGGTGCCGAAACCTTCCAGATTCACGTTGTACCCCATGGAGAGCATGTCTGTCAGCATATCAACCACATCGGTCAATACAGCCTCCGTGGTACTTTCCGAAATACCGCGATGGTAGTTCTGCATCATCTTGACGAACTCTTTTCGGGATAGTGTCCGGTTGGTCACCATCTTGGGATAAACTCTGCGCTTGCCATCATAGCGCATATCCCCCATTTCCTGCAATTTGTACTTAGCCATATCAGTTTCCTTTCCTATTTTAGTTTATTAGTATTTCTTATTGCAACAGCCTTTACATCCTATAGTATTTATTGTTATACTTAAGAAGAAAAGACCACAAACCTAGGAGAAAAAGTATTTAATCCTAGGAGAAATCTCCGTTCATAGACACTGAACCGACATTCAAAGTCTATGAACCGCCGTTCAAAGACACTGAACGGACATTCAATGTTTATGAACGAAGATTTCTACTATGCAAAGATACAACTTTATCAGATATAAAACAAGACTTTTCCTGAATATCTTTACTTTTCCGGCCATAATTCTTCGTTTTTTGAGCTTATTTCTTTGCGTATCCCAAATAATTGTGTTAACTTTGTAGTCAGATTGCAAACCAAAGGCTAAAGGATTGCAAACCAAAGGTCAAAGGATTGCAAGCCAAAGACAAAGAAAAAGACTAAGATTAGACATTCTTATGAGTATGAAGATATTAGCAACCAGCGACTGGCACCTGGGCAACCTGTTTCACGGCAACGACCGTCTGCCGGAACACAAGCATTTCCTGAAATGGCTCCTGGAGCAGATAGCTGGACAAAAGCCCGATGCTCTCCTCATAGCAGGAGACATCTTTGATAACGGAAATCCATCGGCAGCGGCACAGACCGTTTATTACGAGTTTCTTGCCGATGCTACCCAACTGTGCCCTAACATGCAGGTCATCATTACCGCCGGCAACCACGATTCCGCCAGCCGACTGGAGGCTCCACGTCCGCTACTCACCCGATACCACGTGGAAATAAGAGGAAACGTAAGGAAAATCTGGCAGCAGGGAGAAAGCGAGGACGATGATAAAACCGGCGGACATTGGATCTATTCCTTCGATGACCTCATCATCCCCGTAACCAACGAGGCAGGAGAAGAAGTCATCATCCTCGCCGTACCTTTCCTAAGAAGCGATGTGGTGCAGAACGCCAGTTACTCGCAGGGAGTCAACGACTTTCTGAGAGAACTGACAGCTGAGGCTCGAAAGAAATACCCGGGCAGGAAGTGCATCATGATGGCACACATGTACGCCAAGGGTTCGGATATCGCCAAGAAGGATGCGAGCGAGAAAATCATCATCGGCGGACAGGAGGAAGTGGACCTGGAAGGATGGAACGACCATCCCGACTATATGACTTGCGGACACATCCACAAACGGCAACATATCTGGAACACCGATTGGGCAAGATATACGGGAAGTATCCTCCCGATGTCGTTTGCTGAGAAAGACTACACCCACGGCATCGACCTCATCACCATAGATCACGGAGAAGAGGATGAAGGAAAGGAAACCGGCAAGAGCAAGGAATGGAAAGTAGATTTCCTGGAATACAAGCCTCAGCATTCCCTCCGCATCCTGCCCGAAGATGAGGAAGAGCTGACCTTCAAGAAATGGCAGAAGCTCATCAATTCTGAACTCTCAGAGAGAACAGACGGCGAACTGAGCGACCATTTCGACTACGTGATGCTGAAGGTGAAACAGGAGAAACTGACCAGCGATGACATCAAGGAACTGGAGAAACTCGTCAACGAAAAGGATGCCGTGCTCTGCAAAATCCAGCGCATCATCCCACAACTGGACCTCTCCACCATCCAGGGTTCCCAGCACATCACCAGCATAGAAGACATCATCAACCGTCCTCCGCTCGACACGCTGAAGGAAGCCTTCGCCATCAGACACAACGCTCCGATGAACGAAAGACAGGAGAAAATGTTATCCGATTTATTAACGACATTATCATTATGAAATTCCTACAACTCGAAATACTCAACCTCGCTTCGCTTGACAAACAGGGAGGCGAGGTCATCAACTTTGAAGAAGGTGCCTTAGGCGAGAGCACCATCTTCAGCATCGTAGGTCCGACGGGAAGTGGCAAGTCTACCCTACTCGACGCCATCTGTCTGGCTCTCTACAACCGCGCCCCTCGCTACCCCAGGAAGAAAGGCGACAAGAACCAGAACATCGAGATTTTCGGAGCTGCCGATGCCAGCGAAAGTAACCGTCTGGCTCCTACCGACAGCCGAAACATCCTGACACGTGGCAAGAAGGAAGGCTACAGCAAACTCACCTTCCTTGCCAACAACGGCAGCATCTACCGCGCAGAATGGCACGTCAGATTCCAGAGAGTGCGCTACGAGAACGCCAAGACTGCGCTCTATAAAATCACGAGAAACGGCGAAGAGATAACGGAGGAAGCTGCCGACTGGAACGAACTGCCGAACATCATCGGACTCGACTACGACCAGTTTCTCCGCACCGTGCTCATCGCCCAAGGCTCGTTTGCCAACTTTCTGACGGCAAAGGAAAACGATCGGTACGAACTCCTGGAAAAACTCATCGGATGCGAGGAAACTTATACGAACATCGCTACTGAAATCAAGAAGGCGAAAGACCAGGCGACGGATGCCTACAACCAGATGGCAGCATCGGTGGAAGCCGTTAAACAGAACCTGCTGAACGATGAAGAACTTGCCCAACTGCAGGAGGAAATCGACCGCCTGGAAAAGGCTGAGAAGGAACTCGACAGCCAGTTGCAAGCCATTTCGAAAGACCTGCAATGGTTTGAGGAAAACGACAAGCAAATCAAGCAAATCGCTATCTACCAGACTGATATGAAGCAAGCAGCAGAAGCCATTAAAGCGATGCAAGCCCAGATTCTCCGTCTGCAGTTGCACGATGAAGTACAGCCAGCCGTCAACCTGCTGCAGGAAGTAGAGCGACAGACGCAAAGCATCCACGAGCAGGAAGAAAACATTCTGAAAGCGGAAGGAAACATCAAAAGTCAAGAGTCTGCCATCAGCGAAAGCGAGAAAACTCTCGCCAGTCTGAAGGAAGCAGTAAGCAAGGCACAGGAACAGCTGGAAAAGGCGCTGCCGGTCATCGCTGAAGCAAGGGCGCTGAAAACAAAAATGGAAGCGGCAATGCCGAATCTGAAAGAAAAGAAAGAGGCATTGGAGTTGGCGCAGAAAGAGAATCTAACTGCCCAGAAAGACGTGGAGGAAAACGCCCGAAACATCCAAAAATGGGAAGCCGAAACGGAGAAAGCAAACCTTGCCCTCAAAACGACAAAGGAAGAGATTGCCAAGCAGAAACAGGTTCTTCACGAAGCAACGCAAGCCGCAGAACAGGCTTGGGAGACGGAAAGAAATAAGACTGCCGGACAGAACATAGAGGAACTGCAGAACAGCAAGACTGTAGCCGACAGGAAACTGCAGGACGTCCAGCAAGCCATCAAGGTTGTGGCTCATCTCGATACTGCCACAACAGAAAAGCAGAAGAATGAGGAGCGGATTCAGCTCTTGGGCAAGAGAAATGCGGAGATAGATGAAGCCCTGGGCAAGTTGACCATCGAGGCGCTGACACAAGAGACCCTGACGCTGAGAAATGCCTATACCCTCATGGTGAGTGAGAAATGGGAGATTCATCGTGCCAACCTGACGGAAGGCAAACCTTGTCCGCTTTGCGGCAGCACGACTCATCCTTATCATACCGACAACAGACAGTTTGAGGAAGCCACCACGGATCTCTCGCAACTTCTGAAAGCCAAGGAGGATCTGCTGAAACTGCAGCAGAAAGAGGAGAAGAACCTTTCCGGCGAGAGAAAACAGAACGACGGCGAAGTACAGACGCTCCAGAAACAACAGGAAAAGCTCTCGGGAGAAATAGCAACTTACGAAGAGGAATGGAAGGCGCTCATCGCCCAGTATCCAAAGATTCCAAAGGCAGAGGCAGAACTGAAATCGCTCTTGCCTATCTATGAAAACAAGGCGAAAGATGCGAGCAGTAAACTGAGCCTGTTTAACAAGATTCAGAAAGAAATAGAACGGCTGACCCAACTCAAGGATAAGGCTGTAAAGGATGAAGCTGCGTATGAAAGCAAGGCTTCTACTATACAGAACAAAGCCCAAGAAAACACTTCAATCTGCGCCACGAAACTAGCTGAGCAAAAAGCACTTACCATTAACCTCATCTCACAGCAGAAGAGTAAGGAAGAGGCTTACGGGAAAGCCCTTCAGACATGGAATAGCGCCAAGAAGGAAATGGAGGAATGGCAGGAGAAATACAAGCAGATTCTGAATGGAGAAGAACCAGATGCGGCTGAACAAAGACTGACAGCAGCAAAGGATGAGGCTACGAAAGCAGCTGATACTCAGAACGAGAATATCAACAAACTGAAGGCGGAACTCGCCAACAGTAAAGGTTCGCATCAAACCATGCTGTCTCAGAACAAGACGATGAAAGAGAATCTGCAAGAGAAGGAAAAGGAACTCGACCTTTGGATTGAGGAATATAACAAGCAGCTTGAAGAAAAGAGCATAGAAGGAAAAGACACCGAAGAGGAAGGCATCGAGGAAAGAAGTATCGAACCAAGCCTTATCGACCGAAATACCATCCGGGAGATGCTTCACTCTGCCGAAGACTGGAACGCTATCCGTCGGGAAAAGGACGAAAAGGAGAAAGCCGTGGCTTCAACTACCGCCCTTTACCAGAGCGCAGAAAAGGCGCATCAGCAGCACTTGGAACATCAGCCTGCCCAAACCCGTGATGCTCTCTTAGCCATTCAGCAGGAGTATCAGGAAAGAAGCCAGCGCAACGAACTGATTGCTGCCAACGCCAGGATGCAGAACCATCAGGAAGCCGTAAAACTGTTGGGCGACAAGGCTGAGGCTCTGAATCTCGTAACACAGGAAAAGGACGACTGGACAGCCATCACGGATGCCATCGGAGCAGACGGAAAGACGCTGCGCAAGATAGCCCAATGCTATACGCTCAGTTTCCTGATAGCTCACGCCAACCAGGAAATCAGAAAGTTCAACAGCCGTTACGAACTGCAACAGGTAAAGCATTCGCTGGGCATCAGAGTCATCGACCACGACCGTGCCGACGATATCCGAGACACCACCTCCCTATCTGGTGGCGAAACCTTCATCGTGAGTCTGGGTCTCGCCTTGGGCTTGTCGGCATTGTCTTCCCGCAACATCTCCTTCGAGAACCTGTTCATCGATGAAGGCTTCGGAACCCTCGACCCTGATACCCTAGCCACCGTCATCGACTCCCTCGCCATGCTGCAAAGTTCGCAAGGCAAGAAGGTGGGCGTCATCAGTCATACCGACACGATGAGCGAGCGCATCACCACCCAGATAAGGATTATCAAGAATGGCAACTCCGGCAGCAGCCATATCGAGATCTATCCGTAACCCATCGCAATTACACCTTAAATTATATAGTAATAAAACAAAAGAAAGGGTGTGCCATAAGTCCATGACACACCCTTTCTTTTGTTTCCATTGAATATTAAACCCTGTTTCCCTCTTTAGGGAAAACCACGGTTGGCTTGAAGGTCTTAGCCTCCTCAAAGTCCATCAGGGCATAAGCGATGATGATGACGGTATCTCCCACCTGCACCTTGCGGGCTGCAGCACCGTTCAGGCAGATACAACCGCTGCCACGCTCACCCTTGATAATATAGGTCTCCAAGCGCTCACCATTGTTGTTGTCTACAATCTGAACCTTCTCGCCTGCTATCAGATTAGCAGCGTCCATCAAGTCCTCATCGATGGTGATGCTACCCATATAATTCAGGTTAGCCTCAGTTACGGTCACACAATGGAGCTTACTCTTCAATACTTCTATCTGCATTGTTCTGTTATTACTTGATCTGTTACGGATTAAACTTAATAAAGAATATCTATCGAGGAATTATCCCTTATACTTGATATGGTCAATGAGACGGATAGGAGTCTTACCGCAATAAACGGTGATGCAACCTACCACGTATGCACTATCCTCCCATGAAGAAACATCCTGCAGGCTGTCGCCATCCACAATCTGGAAATACTCTACCTCCAGACCCTCTACAGCATTGATGTCGGCAACCACCTTATCGTGAGTTTCCTGTACGGTATGAGTCTTGGCATACTCCACACTCTCCTTCAGGGCCTTATAGATGTTTGGCGCAATGGCACGCTCATCAGGAGCCAGCAAAGTATTACGGCTGCTCTTAGCCAAACCATCCTCATCACGGATAATAGGACACTCCACAATCTGCACATCGCTGTTGATGTACTTCACGAGCTGCTTGATGACAGCAATCTGCTGCCAATCCTTCTCACCGAAATAAGCACGGGTTGGTCGAACGATATAGAAAAGACGGCTCACTACCTGACATACACCATTGAAATGACCCGGGCGCTTGGCACCCTCCATCACGGTAGAAACAGGTGGAAACTCAAAGTGGCGTGTATCTGGTGTAGGATACATCTCCTTCACCGATGGTGCAAACACATAGTCAGCACCACAAGCCTCCAAGAGCTTGCAGTCAGCATCGAGGGTACGAGGATAGCGATCCAAGTCACCCTGATCATTAAACTGTGTAGGATTCAGGAACACAGAAACTACAGTCACGCCATTTTCCTTCACACTGCGCTTAACAAGAGAGGCGTGACCCTCATGCAGCGCACCCATAGTTGGCACAAGGCCGATTTCCTTTCCCTCCTTACGACACATGAAGAGTTCGTTCTGGAGGTCAACAATCTTATTGAATACTTTCATCGTCATAATCTGTTTTCGGGTGCAAAATAACAACTTTTTTCTCAAATGAGAAAGAAAAAACCTAAAAATATGCGAATTATTGCCGAAAATAATGAATTTCGGAGAAAAAATGCCCCTATTTGAAGTTTTTTTTGTACCTTTGCACGTAATTCGTAAGAATAAAATTTAAATTTTATGGCAAAAAAAGTATTATTTATCAATCAGGAGATCGACCCATACGTAGCCGAGTCTCACATGTCAATCATGGGACGCGAACTGCCTCAGAAGATGCAGGAAGCAGGTTTTGAGATCCGCACCTTCATGCCTAAGTGGGGCACCATCAACGAGCGTCGCGGACAATTGCACGAGGTCATTCGCCTGTCTGGTATGAACCTTATCATAGATGATACAGACCATCCGCTGATCATCAAGGTTGCATCTATACCAACAACACGACAGCAGATTTATTTCATCGATAATGACGACTATTTCAAGAGCCGCCAGATGGGCACCGATGAAAACGGAAAAGAATATGCCGACAACGGAGAAAGAGCTATCTTCTTTGCACGTGGTGTATTGGAAACCGTCAAGAAGCTCCGCTGGCAGCCTGATGTAATCGTCTGCCAGGGTTGGGCTAGCGCAGTAGTGCCATTCTATGTAAAGACAGCCTACAGCGAAGAGCCTTCATTTGCAGAATCAAAGGTGATTACCGCTCTCTATACCAACGAACTCAAGGGTGAACTGGGTACCAACTTCAAACGTTGCGTTGCCTTCCGCGATGCCAAGTCTGAACTGCTCGACAGCTATCAGGACGACTTCAACTTCATTGAGCTCGGCAAACTCGCCATCGACTATAGCGACGGTGTGGTAGAAGGTGAAGAAGAAGCTAACCAGATTCTCTTTGATTATGCGAAGGAGAAGAACAAGCCTGTACTGGCGTATCCGGGAGAAGATATCCAGGAGCCATACGCAGACTTCATCAACAAGGTTTGTCCTGACGCAGAATAAAATTCCGACAACAGAGACACATACATACAAGGATAATGAAAATTTTAAGACTCTTAACAGTATTAGTAATAGCAGCGCTTACTTTCGCTGCATGTGATGATACCACCGAGGGAATCGGTGGTAGCATCACTAATAAGATAGACAACATTAACATTTCTAACTCAGCGTTCAATGTTACCACAAAGTCTATAGTAGCAGATTCCGTATTGAGCCGCAACAACACGGGACTCATCGGAAAGATGAAAGACCCGGAAACCGGCAACTATGTAAAGGGAGACTACATGACCCAGTTGAGCGTATTGCCTACTTTCTCTGTAGATACACTCGATTACATCAAGCAGGCAAACAAGGGTTCTATCGAAGCAGACTCATGCTACCTCCTGGTTTCATACAACGCCAGCTATGGTGATACCATCGCCCCAATGAAGGTGACAGCCTATGAGATGACAAAGCCGATGGCAGAAGATAAGGAGTATTACTCTAATTATGATGCCTTCGAGAAAGGCTGGGTAAACGAAAACAACCAGCATTGGAGCAGTAATTACAACTTGAGCAATACATCAGATGTCAAGAACTTCAAGATTTACTTGAATAAGAAGTACAAAAAAGATGGTAAGACATACAAGAACTATGGTTCTTACATCATGCAAACATACGCAGAACATCCTGAGTACTTCAAGACCAACTACAAGTTCCTGTACAACGTCTGCCCTGGCTTCTATATCAAGAATGTAGGCGGTACGGGCAACATGGCTAAGATCTGGAATACAGAGCTTATCTTCTACTGGACCCGCAAAAAGACCATCAATACAGACAGTACAGCTGTAAGCATCGGATACAACCGTTTCGATGGTACAGAAGAGGTATTGCAGCTCAACAAGATTGAGAACGATACCGAGAACTTGAAGAAGTTGGCAAGTAAGGATCAGGAGAAATGTACTTATCTCAAGTCACCGGCAGGTATCTTCACCGAGGTTACCCTCCCTATCGAAGATATCATGAAAGGTCATGAGAAGGATACACTCAACACTGCTACCATCTCTTTCCCACGACTCAACAATGAAAACGAAGACAACCCATACAACTTTGCTACACCAAGCACCATCCTGATGGTTCAGAAAGACAGTTTGCAGTCGTTCTTCGAAAAGAGCAAGTTGGCAGATAGCCGTACTTCTTATACGGCAAGCTACAGCAGTACCGGCATCTACAAGAATGCCTATACATTCCAGAATATCGCCAACCTGGTTTCTGCCATGTATAAGAACAAGGGCAAGGGGGAAAACTGGAATAAAGTAGTACTGGTTCCTGTAAACGTCATCACAACCACACAGGGCTATACTACCGTCATCTCCAAGATTAATCACGATATGTCACTCGCATCTACCCGACTCATCGTAGGTACGGATGATCCTGACAAGGATTATACCACAGACGAGAAGACTGGTAAGAAGGTGGCATCTGGTCCGATCCGAATCAAGGTGATTTACAGTAAGTTTAAAGAAGAATAAGCATTCATAACGCAAAGTAAAAAAGGAAACGAAACATGGCAGATAATTTTTTGGAGCGTCATCGCGAAGAATACGAGATACGCAAGGCTGCATGGCTCAAGAAGAAGAAACTATTCATGAAGTCAGGCAAGAAACAGAAGCCCCAGACACAGATGCCACGTCCTGAAGACGAAGCGTTATAAACACGAAAAAATTCAGAATCCTGAGAAAGAGGGTGTATCATAAAGCATTTGAATGTTTATGATACACCCTCTTAACTTTGCCGGTTAATCCTTAAAAACTGCCGCATAAGTACAATAAAAGCCACTTAATACAAAATAAAGCAAAATTAATTTGGAGTTTACCCATTTTTTTTATATCTTTGCATTGTGAACTTAAAAGTATTAAATATTAAACAGACAAAAAGCAATAAAATAAAAATAATCAAGATATTAGTAGAGATACTGGTCTATGGGTTTGACTTTTCTAAGAACTTGCATTTAAGGACACAAGATATTTGCAGGATACAAGTTACTTGCAATATATGAGATACTTGGTTTATGTTTATAGATAATGGAGAAATTACTCTCATAAAGAATTTGTTTTTAAGTTTAAACAAAAATGCTAAAGTTAGATGTTAGTAATTATAAGTCCCCGTAGTGACCGTGAGGCTACTGCGGGGACGCTTTTTCAATTTATAGTATATAGAAACAAAAAGGGCAAGACCAGAGATGGTCTTGCCCAATCTATTTTTATAACTCTTTATCTATATTATAAGATTCTACCTGTAAGAGAGAACTTCAAAACAGGATAAACCTTCAAGTCTTTTACGAACTTAGAGAGATCATCCTCGCCAGCATCTTCCAATGCCTTATTGATATCTATCTCGTTACCATTCTGGTAAACCTTGAGCTTACCCATGAACTGGCAACCCAACTCAAAGCGGCAACCGATACGGTTCTTAGGAACCAGACGGCCGAAACCTAAACCGAGGTATGGACGAACATTCTTGCAACGGATATCACCCTGAAGGTTATAATTCTCATCGAGCTCCAAGTTGTAACCACCCAAGTTGGCTGATATAGCCTTACGGAACTTTTGCTCCAAAGTTTGATTATTTTTCAAGTATTTATTAGAGAAATCACGAAGTTCATCGCAAGAACCGGTAACCTCAGCAATCTTCTCACCACCAATAGACAAACCAGCAGCGATAAAGAACTTGCTGCCACCACCGAATGGATACAGATTAGCCTTTACATTAAAGGTGGTACGGTCGAATGAGCCTTCTGCATGAATGGTTGCACTGGTTGGGTACTGAAAATCAGGTACTTGAGGCAAAGAACTGGTATTGACATCTACATCCAAATCACCAGACAGTTTGAAAGATGGCATGATGTTCACACCTGCTTCTACCTCAAGGAAGTTAGTAACAGGAGCAGCCACACCAACACTAATACCCTCGGTACCTGCACCCACGTTAAGACCTACATGGTTAAAGATACCGCGCTTGTAATCGCTCTGTGCCATTACACTTCCTACACCAGCAAGCAGAATTACTGCCATCATCATTAATTTCTTCATAATCGTTCTGTTTATAAGTTAAATATTAAACGCTTTTTTGCATATCGTTCGTAAATATGCTACAAATATAAATAAAAGTTACAAGAAGAACAAATAATTATTAAAAAATTAAGACTCTTTAGTACTTTAGCATACTAAAGAGCCCTAATATATTATTAAAAACGCAAAATCAGACTACTGAACTTAATCTACTACCGTAAACTTGGCATATTTCAGCAGAAGCTGTTTGGTGCCAGAATGAACGAACTCAACCGTAGCCTTCGTATTCTCACCAGTACCTTCAATCTTCAACACCGTTCCCCGTCCAAAACGCTGATGTTCAATCTTCATTCCCTCTTGTAAACCGCAAGAAGAACTGCCAGCAGATGAAGCTGTAGAAGAAGAAACTGATGGTGCAGAAGATCCAGTACCGCGAGAAGCAGGATGAGAAGAATGCGCCTCCATATAACGCTTCGCTGCATTCAGCGCTCTAACAGACTTGAAATTGCCTTCAGAGAGAGATGAGCGTCCGGAAACTGACGAGCGTCCGGAAGTACGTGAAGTCTCTGGTTCATCATCAAAGAGAGAAGGCTTAGGATCTGCTACAAACTGCGATGCTACCGGTTTGGAATTCTGATACCTGCTACTGTATCTAGGCTGCTCAGCATCCTCCCACGGTCTGCGAGGACGTTGCGCTCTCGCCCACTCCGGCTGGTCAGACATCGAATCAGCTCTGGAGCCAAACATCGAACCAGACCTTGAACCAAGCCTTGATTCAGACATAGAGCCAAACAAGCTTCCACCAGCCTCATCCTGGCTATCAATCAACTTGCCGTCAATCTCATCGATAAACCGACTCGGATTATCAAACTCCATCTTGCCATATCGCCAGCGGTTCTTGGCGTTCGTCAGGATACAATGTTTCTCAGCTCGAGTAATCGCTACGTAAAGCAATCTCCGTTCCTCCTCCAGTTCTCGGAGCGAAGCAGCAGAAAGCGGACTTGGGAAGATATTCTCTTCCAAACCAACCACGAAGACCGTAGGAAACTCCAGACCCTTGGCAGTATGAACCGTCATCAGAGAAACACGAGGTTCATCCTTATCACCATCGCTGTCAGCATCGGTAAGCAGCGCCACATCCTGCAGATAATCCTGCAGGAAGAGTTCGTCAAACCTTCCCTCTTCACGGCGTTCCTCCACAAAAGCCGACATACCGCTCAAGAATTCCTCCAGGTTCTCCTGACGTGCCAGATCATCGGCATCCTTGCCCGACATGATATCCTGACTGATACCACTCTCCTTGATAATGGCATCACCCAATTCATAAACATCCGTAGTTTGAGCCCGTTCGATAAACGAAGAAATCAGCAATCTGAAGGTTTCCAGCTTGTTCATCGTACCCTTGTTAACCGCCAGTCCATACCGCTCAGGGGCACCGATTACCTCCCAGAAACTCACCTGGTTCTGATGGGCACAGTCAGCAATCTTCAGCACCGTAGTAGCCCCTATTCCACGTGCCGGATAGTTGATGATACGCTTGATAGCCTCTTCATCATCCGGATTCGCCACCAGACGGAAATAAGCAATAATATCCTTAATTTCCTTGCGCTGGTAGAAACTCAGTCCGCCATAAATGCGATAAGGAATACCCTGCTTTCTGAACTCCTCCTCGAAGCTGCGGCTCTGGGCATTGGTGCGGTAGAGAATGGCAAAATCACTATACTGGCAGCCATCCTCGCGCCGGATACGCTTCACGTCCTTCGCCACAATCGCCGCCTCTTCCTTGTCGCTGTAAGCAGGCTTATACTGAATCTTCTCACCCTTCGCATTCTCGCTGAACACATCCTTAGGAATCTGGTTGCGGTTATGCTTGATCAGACTGTTAGCCGCCTCAACGATGGTCTGAGTAGAGCGGTAGTTCTGTTCCAGTTTGAAGAGACGCGTTCCCTGAAACTGGCGCTGATAGTTGAGAATATTATCGATATTGGCACCACGGAAACTATAGATACTCTGCGAGTCATCACCCACGGCACAAACACGCTGCTTCTCCTGACAGAGTTGCATGACGATAGACATCTGAACGTGGTTGGTATCCTGATACTCATCCACCAGGACATAATCGAAGCGGGCGGCATATTTGTGGCGAATATCCTCATGCTCCCTGAAGAGCTGATAGGTAAGCGTCAGCAAATCATCGAAATCCATGGCATTGGCCTGCTTGCAACGCTGCACGTAAGCCACGAAAATCTTACCAACCTCAGGCATCTGCGCGCGCTTGTTCTGCTCGAAGATAGCCGCATCGCTCTCATAAGCCGCAGCACTCATCAGGTTGTTCTTCGCCATCGAAATCTTGGCATGAACGGCAGCAGGCTTATACTTCTTATCATCCAGCCCCATCTCCTTCACTATCGCCTTGATCAGCGAGCGCGAGTCACTTTCATCATAAATGGTAAAGTTGTTGTTGAAGCCGATATGCTCAGCCTCCGCTCTCAGGATTCGGGAGAAGATGCTGTGGAAGGTACCCATATAGAGATGCTGGGCGAGATCATTTCCCACCAGTTTTCCGATACGTTCCTTCATCTCCCTTGCCGCCTTATTTGTAAAGGTGAGCGCCATGATGCTCCAGGGTTTCATGCCCTGGCTCAGAAGATAAGCTATTTTATAAGTAAGCACACGCGTTTTACCCGAACCTGCACCGGCTATCACCAGCGAAGGTCCGTCAATATATTCTACCGCAGCACGCTGCGCTTCGTTCAAGTCGTTCAGTAAATCCATGAATCAATATTTGAGGCAAAAAACTATTTTAAGGTCACCCCTATCAACTATAAACTATCAACTAAGTATTACTTCCCCCTATATCCGCCCACAGCCGTGCCCGGGTCGAAATCTTCGCCCTCACGAGGGAAGGTAGGGATAAATCTCATCTGATGTTCAATCTGTCGCTGGCGCTTCTTCATATAAGCGCTAGGATGCAGCGAACTGAATTTGCGCGGATTAGGAAGTGTAGCTGCTATCAGCGCACACTCGCCACGAAACAGATCTTTCGCTTTCTTGTCGAAATGATATTCTGCAACCGCATCCACACCATAGATACCCGGTCCCATCTCAATGCTGTTGAGATAAACCTCCATGATGCGCTGCTTGCTCCACATCATTTCGATGAGGAAGGTAAAGTAGACTTCAAATCCCTTGCGGGTCCATGAACGGCCAGGCCACAGGAAGACATTCTTAGCAGTCTGCTGACTGATGGTACTGGCTCCATGCACCTTTCCACCACGTGCATTATTCTTCGCCGCACTCTCGATGGCATTGAAGTCGAAACCATGATGCTTCAGGAATCTCGCATCTTCGCTCGCCATCACCGCCACAGGCATGTGAGGCGAAATCTTATCCATCGAAACCCAATGATGATGCAGGGTAATACTCTCTCCATCAGCTACTTGCTGGAAGCATCGGATAAACATCAGAGGAGTGACATATACAGGAATGAACCTATATGCCACTACAGCAAGAATGGTGGTACTGAAAAACAGCACCACCACCCATTTTACTATATTCTTGATTTTCTTCAAAATCATCTATTTAGTTTTTCCCTTCCGGGAGCATGAAACTTATTACTTCAATGTACCGTTGTTGGCTGCGTTAACCATAGCCTGGCTAGCATACATGTAAACCTCTACACGACGGTTCTGGGCGCAAGCAGCAGTAGTATTAACAACAGGGTTAGCAGAACCAAAACCCTGAACATTCTTTACCTGACGGCTGGTAACACCGCAAGAAGCGAGATAGTTGTAAACTGCCTCTGCACGCTTCTGGCTCAAAGGCAAGTTGATACCGTCATTACCTGTAGCATCGGTATAACCCTGGATAGAAACCTCGCAGTCGGTATTGTTCTTCAATACACCGGCAAACTGAGCCAAATCAGTCTTTGCGCTGCTGCTGAGAGTAGAACCGTTAGTTGGGAAGAGGATACCAGAAGCAAATGTTACCTTAACGGCAGACAAGCCATTGGCATCTGTTACAGTCTCAACCTGTGCATTCTTCACCCGTTCAGCCTCAGCCTTCACCTTATCCATGTGCTTTCCGATGAGGTTACCAGCACCGCCACCAACAGCTGCACCGATAGCAGCACCAACAAGTGCACCTGTACCACGATGGCTATTGTTGAGCAATCCACCAACGAGAGCACCCAGAGCTGCACCAGAACCGGCACCTACAGCTGTACCTGTCTTCTGATTGGTTCCACAACTTGAGAAAAGCAAGCACAAAGAGAGGCCTGCAACTGCAAAATTAGTCTTTTTCATTTTAAAATCTCCTATATTTATGTTATTTAATTGCAAAGATAACTCTTTTTTCTCCATAATGGAGAGTTTTCTAATATTTTTTTGTATTTTTGCATGCAAATTTAAGGGTATTTGTCGAAATAGAGCTAGGAAATCACCTATTTGGGGGTGGAAAATCCCTAAAAGTAGGATTTCAGACACCTGCAGACAGATGAACTGCCGTCAGCAGATGATGAAGGGGCTCATGCTTATACCTTAATATATAAATAACAGAAGAAATAAAAAACAAAATAAATAGAAAAAAGCAATATGGCTAAAGAACTCAAGAATTTAACCAAGCGCGCTGACAACTACAGTCAGTGGTACAATGATTTGGTAGTAAAGGCTGATCTCGCTGAGTTGTCACCAGTTCGTGGTTGTATGATTATCAAACCATACGGTTACGCTATCTGGGAGAAGATGCAGCAGCAGCTCGACAAGATGTTTAAGCAGACAGGTGTACAGAACGCATACTTCCCTCTCCTCATCCCGAAGAGTTTCTTCTCTCGTGAGGCTGAGCACGTGGCAGGTTTCGCCAAGGAGTGTGCCGTAGTTACCCACTACCGCCTCCGTTCTACAGAGGATGGCAAAGAGGTTGAGGTGGATCCTAACGCAAAGCTCGATGAGGAGCTCATCATCCGTCCTACTTCTGAGACCATCATCTGGAACACCTATAAGAACTGGATCCATTCATGGCGTGATCTCCCTATCCTCTGCAACCAGTGGTGTAACGTAATGCGTTGGGAGATGCGTACCCGTCCGTTCCTCCGTACTTCTGAGTTCCTCTGGCAGGAGGGTCATACCGCTCATGCCACTAAGGAAGAGGCTGAGGCAAAGGCTCAGGAGATGCTCAAGGTTTACGCTGATTTTGCTGAAAACTACATGGGCGTTCCTGTATTGCAGGGTGTGAAGAGTGAAACTGAGCGTTTCGCAGGTGCTCTCAACACTTATACCATCGAGGCAATGATGCAGGATGGCAAGGCTCTCCAGAGTGGTACTTCTCACTTCCTGGGTCAGAACTTCGCCAAGAGTTTCGATGTTACATACTTGAACAAGGAGAACAAGCCTGAGTATGTATGGGCTACTTCATGGGGTGTTTCTACCCGACTGATGGGTGCCCTCATCATGGTTCACAGCGATGACAACGGTCTGGTATTGCCTCCAAAGCTGGCTCCTATCCAGGTGGTTATCGTTCCTATCAACAAGGGCGACGAGCAGTTGGCTCAGATTACTGCTAAGTTGCAGCCTGTCATCGACCAGCTCCGCGAGTTGGGCATCACCGTGAAGTATGATGACAACCCTGCCAAGCGTCCTGGCTTCAAGTTCGCTGACTATGAGTTGAAGGGTGTTCCTGTACGTCTGGCTATGGGTGGCCGTGACTTGGAGAACAACACCATCGAAATCATGCGCCGTGATACCTTGGAGAAGGAGAACGTAAGCTTCGACGGCATCGTTGAGCGCGTAAAGAATATGTTGGAAGACATCCAGAAGAATATCTTCGAGAAGGCTCGTGCTTACCGTGATGCTCACGTTTATGAGTGCGACAACTACGAGGAGTTCAAGAAGCGTGTGAAGGACGGTGGTTTCTTCCTCTGCCACTGGGACGGTACAGCCGAGACCGAGGCTAAGATCAAGGAGGAGACTCAGGCTACCATCCGTTGCGTGCCTTTCGCTTACGAGCAGACTCCAGGTGTAGATATGGTAAGCGGCAAGCCAGCCGTAGCCCGTGTCATCATCGCAAGAAGCTATTAATCATCCCCGGTGTCGGGAGTTCATCCTGACATCATAATATATTTAATATGAGGCAGTTGATACTATTCATCCTTTTTCTGGTGTCCATGGTCTTCTCAGGCTATGGAGAGGTATCTGCTGCCTCTATTTCTTTTACTCCCGAGGATTCTTATACCGAAGATGCAAGCCATAAGAAAGATGGTTTGACAAAGGTTGAGTATGACAAGAGCCAGCCTGAGGCACAGCTTGAAAACGCCTCACAGCTTGCTTACCGCATCTGTAGCAGCCGTCCGCAGCGCTTATTGCCAAGTGGCAACATGCACAACAGTCAGACTGCCAGCAGATTGCTTACAAATAGAATCCGTTATTTATCATCCCTTTTATCAGCTATAGAAGGTGGCATGGAGCCTTTCCGACAGGAAACTGCCCCAATCCACTTTGATGTCGCCAGCAAATATTATATCATTTGCCTGCGGCGTCTGCTCTGTTAGTGCTTATTCTTTTCTCTTTTTAAAATATCATATAGGTTTATCGCATCTTTCCTAAGATTTGCGATAAGACTGGTTACACCCCTATTCAAAACAAAAAACAGTTCAATATATATTATTTTTCAAGAATTAAGAATAAGCAAATAACAGTATAAAATTATGGCAAAGATTAATCATTTAGAGATGGGTGCTGATGTTTTGGCACTCCAGGATGTACAGGTAAAGAAAGGTTTCATGGGTTTGACAGTCAAGCTCATCTATCAACCTACCAACAGTGTGATTAAGATAAAAGAGAAGGAATATTCTGCAGAGGATGGAAGGAAGCTTGAGAACATCCTCAGCGCAGCCCCTAAGGATGTAGAAACAGCGATCAGCAACTTCCCTGTTTCTGCCATCAGCATGGGTAATATGAAGTTACAGGCTTGCATCTCTGACGACCACCAGTTTGTTGCCACACAGCTCCTTGCCTTCAAGGATTTCGGTTACAAGCCGGTTACAGAGATGAAGACCTATACAGGAAAGACAGCCGAAGCTTTCGCTCAGTTGTTTTAGTTATATCACAGTTTCGGGACAGGGGACAGCACAATTCCTCTGTCCCTTTTTTATTTTATAGGTATAGGATGAAATCTTTATTTGAAAGAAGGCGGTTCATTCCCCTCTTCCCAATTACGGTAATGCTTAGGCGACAGACCGGTATGTTTCTTGAAGAAGGTTCCGAAGGCTGAAGCATTGGGAAAACTGAGTTCATTGGCTATCTGCTGTATCGTCTTCGTGGTATTCTTCATCAGATAGATACTGCGACGGATCATCGCCTTGAAAAGCAACTGCTGGACCGTCTGACCGCAAACCGACTTGACCAGTACCGACAGATATTTCGGTGTAAGACAGAGTTCGTCTGCATAGAAAGCCACACTGCGCTCACGCATATAGTTCTTCTCTATCAGCAGCACCAGCGACTCAAAGATGGCTATCTTCCGTTCCATCTCCTTGCCGGCAGCCTTGAACGATGCCGAGAAGATGCTGCACAAACGGTACGTAACAGCCATCAGCAACAATTTCTGCTCATGCACACAATAGGCATCCAGTTCACCACTCTTCTCTTTTTCCTGCTCCAGCTTCCTCAGCATCAGGGCATAGGAAGTAAGCATATCCTCATAGCCCGTCGTCCTGACATGGCAGGGTTTGGGATAAATCGTAGCATAAAGACGCATGGTAACCACGGTATTGCCCAACATGTGACGAATCTGTTCAGCACGGTAAAAAAGAAGGGTATATTTAAGGTTCTTGCCCGTTTCCTGCACATGAAACATCACTCCTTTGGAGAGGAAAACGGTTTCACCCTCAGATGCAACAAAGGATGTTCCGTCTACGCAGAAACGGAACATCCCCTGATGACAGATTACGATTCCGACATAGTCGGAGTAGAAAGGCTGCATCAACAGCTGAGGAAACTCATGAGCCTCGTATATGATGATATTATCTGTTATTTTCATGATGAATATGGGTCTGTTATCTTCAGATTTAAATGCGAAGATAACAAAAATATCCATTCATCAGATGAGCAGCCTGTATCTTTTATGATATTTTAGCACTCCCCTACCTTCTTCCCAGGGATTTCACATCTACATTCTTCAGCAGATATTCACGCGTCAGTTCCCCGATATTGCGCTTGCGCCAAGGGAGAACGAGCATCAGTCCGGCACACAGCAGACAGCCGTAGAAGGTCCAGCCTGCCATCTCCTTGATGCTCACCAGCGTGGCCTGTACCTGTACCTTTCCCTTCGTACTCATGGCAGCCATGTTCTGTGCCTCGGTTACACTCTTGCCCTGATATTGCATGCCTCTCACCGTCTGGTCGTAAGTCTTCGCCGTCTCGATGTTCGTGCGGTCGTAATCCTGGGCAAAGCGGGTTACATAATACTGCTGTCTGTGCTGAAGCACATTGGTATAGAGCGCCGAGCCGATGCAAGGGGCAATGACCATACGAACGGTAAGCATGATGCAAACCCAGGTTGACATGAAGCGGTAAGGCATGCGCTGGTTGGCTATCGTAGAGATGAGCGAATAGAGCAGCATCATTCCCGTAGAACGGATGATGATAGGCCATTTCATACGCTCATACATACCGTCGTTCTGTACCTCGAAATACATGTACAGCGCATAGGCTCCGATAAAGAGGAAGCCCAGACAGTACATCCACTTCAGGTGAACATTCTTGACTCGGGCGATGACTGCGAATATCAGTCCCACGGTATAGCCCACCATCACCCAGTTGCCTAGCGTGGCGTTCTGCCAGTTATCTATCTTCATGCTCACATTGGTGAACACGTTGACAAACATGGCACTCGAATTGCAGACCATCAGCAGGAAGAAGAGCAGGATGCCGTAGTTGATGACCCTGAGCTGGAACACCTCCATGATGAAATAAGGTGAACGCCTCGTCTTCTCCAGATAGATGAACAGAGCGGTAAAGATAAGACAGACCACCGAAGAGAAACGGATGGTAGGATCATCAAACCAGTCGAGTGTCTTACCGAAAACCATAACGTAAGCAAACGAACAGAGCATGATACTGAACACCGTAACATTGCCAAACTTCGACATCGTTATCGGGAACTTAGGCATCGGATACTTATGATAAGGCATGGTGAAGAACACGATGATGATGCCTGCCAGCATGAATGCCATCATGAAATGATAAACATACTGCCACTCATAAGCATAGGCAAGCCATGCCGTAAGCCAGGTTCCCAACTGTCCGATAATCATGAAGAAGAGATAGATGACCGGCTGCGACACCATCTTCTCCGAATCTACCGCATCCCATGCTTCCTCGGTAGTAGGCTCGCATCCCGGCGTGATATTCCTCGTAGCCTCTATTCCGAAACCATATCTGATGAGCACGAAGAGATGCGCCATCAGCAGCGTCTGACGGACAAAACCCATCAGCAGACTGCACAGTCCGAGTATAAACAGCGAGTCGGTCTGGGCACACACGAAACTAAGGATAAAGAGAATGGAGAAGCCCACGATACACATCATCTTCTCTCTCCGGATGCACACCAGATCATAGAAGAACGGCGAGAAAGCCGCCATTCCTATCGAGGTGCAGAAGCCCGCAAAGGCGATGTATTCCGACTGGATGCCAAGCCCGCTCATCATCTCGCCGCTGTTGGCAGAATAGACGCCACTCATCGTAATCATCGGCACGAAGAGGATGATCATGAAGATGATACCGAGCGGTTTGGGCACCCAATCATAAAACGGATAATTCTTATATTCTTCTTCCATATATTACTTCATTTCCATCTAGCTGTTTTTTACTTTCTCTCAGCCTTGACAACCACCATCATGCCGGCAGCAAGATGCTCATTATCCTCTTTGCTGAGGTTGTTGAAATCGATTCTTACAGGCACACGCTGCTGAATCTTGACAAAGTTGCCAGCCGAATTGTCTGTAGGTACCAGCGAATATTTCGAACCGGTAGCACCAGAAATGGCGGTCACCGTACCCTCAAACTCCTTGTTACTGATGGCATCTACGGTCATACGCACCTTCTGTCCTACATAGAGATTCTCTATCTGGGTTTCCTTATAGTTGGCAATCACCCATTTGTTGTTGGTTGGAATGATGTAGGTAATGGTGGTGCCTGCATTTACCATCTGTCCCTCCTCGATAGAGCGGCGACCCAGTTTACCATCGCAAGGGGCCACAACCACACAGTAAGAGAGGTTCAGCTTTGCCATCTCTACGGCAGCCTCGGCACGCTCGATGGAGGCAGCCACATTCTGCTTGCGGGTAGTTACCTCGTTTACTCCCTTATAGGCAGCAGCCTGCTGCTTCTTTACCCCTTCGAGTTTCTTCCTGGTAGCAGCATATTCCACCTCCAGCTGTTCGAGCTGGATAGGAGTAGCCGCCTTCTTTTCTACCAGGTTGCGATAGCGTTCGCAGTCCTTGGCAAGTTTGGCAAGTCGTACATTTATTTCATCGATAGATGCCTGATAGATAGAAGCTGATGTCTCGGTGGTCTGCTCTGTAGCGTTGATGACATTGGCTCCTGCCTTGGCATCCTTGAGGGCTGCTTCAGCCTCCATCAGACGGATACGATACTCCCGGTCGTCGAGCACAAGGAGGGTATCTCCCTTGTGTACTTCCTGATGTTCTCTGAAGCATACCTTGGCGATATAGCCGGATGCACGGAGATTAACCGGTGAGATATATTGCTCTATCTGAGCATCATTGCTCGTTTCGTTAGAGTTATAATCGAGGAAGAGGCATACGATCTTCCAGAGTCCGAAAGCCAGGATAGCAACACCTATCAGACTGGCAACAATCTGTCTTACGCGCTGCTTCTTGAGTTTCTTCCTGGTTTCTTCGTGAGATACCTGTGTAGCCTCTGCTGTTTCTACAGTTTTATTTTCGTTCTGTTCCATAGTTTTATTGTAATTTGGAATCAGGGAATATGAAGTAAACTTTTTTACATCCCGTTTTCCTGTTTATATTTTATTTTTTTATGATTTATTCTTCTCTGTTATTTAGCAACCGAAATCTGGTTGAGCTGTCCAGTCAGCTTGAGCAGCGAGAGATTGGCAACCTTGTAGCGATAGTAGGCTGTGAGATAATTGTTCATAGCCTCGCTCATACGCATCTCGTCCTGCAGCACCGCTGTCATCGAAGCTACACCCTCCTTATACTGGTCGGCTGTTACGTTGTAAACATCCTGCGCCATGGTATAATTATCAAACTGTTTCTTGTAGTTGCGCTGACTGTTGTTCACCTCGCTCACCGCATTCATATAGTTTGCCTGCAGTCCCTTCAGGGCGTCCTCGTAACCGATGCGTGCATTCTCCTCCTCTATCTTCGCCTTTCTGATTTTAGAACGCTTTTCAAAACCATCGAATACAGGCACTCGCAGCTGGATGCCCAGACCGTTGGAACCATACCAGTGGTTTGATTCGCCCGAATGAATCCAGTGATCTATCCTATCGGTAAAGGCAGAATACATCAGGTTTCCGGTCAGCGAGAGCGATGGCAGATAGCCGTCCTTGGCTAGTTTGGTCTGCTTCTGGGTGAGCAGTTTCTTCTGTTCCAGCAACTGGAGTTCGTAGAGTCCCGTATCCAGTCCGTCAGCCTTCACCATCTCAATCTTTCCCGGATCTACGGCTGTCACCTTCATCTCCTTCTCGGCAGGATAATCTATCACATACTTGAGCATGGTATACTGCTGTTCGAGCATGGCGATGGCGTTATCGCGCTGCACGGTGAGGTTCTCGATATTGAGATTCACTCGCTTCAGATCTACCTCCAGACTCATCTGGTTATCATAGAAAGCCTGGGTGATGTTTCTGAGTTCTACCAGTCGCTTGATATTGTCATCCGTCAGACGAATCTGCTCAGATGTGTTCTGCGCCATGTAATACATCTTGGCAGTCTGCACGATGAGATCTTCACGCGCCTTCTCATAAGAGAGTTGGTTGAGTTTATCGGCAATCTTGGTGATGTCGATGGCGGTAAGAATCATCTGGTTATACAGTGGCATCTGCAATTGTACACCCGCCGATGCATTATACTGCAACGTCTTGGTTACATTATAAGGCTTGCCGTAAGCCGAGCCGTCGGTAACCGAAACAGGTGGCGTAAAGTTGTCATTGAGCTGTGCCACCGCATTGATTTGCGGATAGAGTTTAGCCTGATTTTCGCTGATAGCGTACTTTCCCTTAGCTATTTCGTTTCGGCTGCTCTGGAGCGACAGGTTATTATCCACTGCCATCTGCAGGCACTGGCTGAGCGTAAGCGTCTCCTGTGCGCCAAGTGTATGGAAAGCTCCGAGCGCGATACATAAGATGATTATTTTCTTCATTTCTTCTTAATGATTTCTATTGATTTACGTTTCATTTATTATCTGGGTGCAAAGGTACGGCTTTTAGGTGATAAAAGACTATTCACATCTTATCACAATATGTTCAAAATTTCCGAAAATAACAGGATATGGTTCAGTATCAGCCTCATCGGCCTACTGGCTTTCAGCTATGCGCTTCTCCAGAACCTTCTTCAGGTTATCAGCTGAGCCCATTCCCAACTTCTTTCTGATGTTGGCCCGCTGGGTAGTGATGTTCGATTCCGACTTGTTGAGCAGCGTGCAAATCTCACTCAACTTTCTGTTCTGCAGGATAAGGTAACAGATTTCCTGTTCAGAGGCACTCAACTCGGGAAAGACGCGTTCTATGTTCTGTTTGCTCAATTCGCGGGTCTGGAGATATTGCATCACATTGTCTATGACATTCTTCTGCGAAGCCTCACCCAGAAGATCAAGCAAATGCGCGGTAAGTTTAACATCATGCCTTTCCTTCGCCAGAGCCACGTATGCCTTAATCTGCTTTTTGTTTATCTTCAGCACCTGGAGCAGTTCTTCCTCATCACGCTGCAACGTTCTGTTCGCATTGACAAGATACTCACCGTTTCTGGCAACAGCCAGACTCAGCACGCTGATAAAAAGCAATATGAGCATCATCATGAAGAAATAATCCATGAGCGATTCATCCCCCGTTACAATCACACTCAATATATAAACCCCAAAAGCTATTCCCACCAGCCAGCGTGTGAGACGCGCCTGATAAGCCGCCAGCGAGAAAAACATGTTGCCTGAAAGGATAAGCATATTGATGAGAATCACCATTCTGTTATCTTTCAGCGTAGGCATAAAGGCACTGTAGAGGATATCGGCTCCGATAAAGCACTGGGTGGCGATAGCGATACAAACGATTGCCCTCACCATTGGGATTTTCCCGAAGAGATAAGCCATGAAGGAGGATAACACGACTATCAGAAAAACGATGTTAGACACGGTAAAAAACGGATCAAAGGCTCCAGAAAAGCCCAGGATATTTGACAGGATGCCCAAAGAGAGCATCACTGAGAAACACACAAGGATAGCTTGACGTTGGCGGTCCAAGTAATTAGATTCTCTCTTCAGGAAACAGAATCCTAACTGATGTATCTTAGATTTCTTTGCGTTCTTTTCTTTCATATTCATAATGGATAGATAAATTATTTCGTATTGACAGATGAGGCAGGTTTGCCCTGACTGACGAATCATTTTGCACAGACAGACGAATCGCTTTTTCTTCTTGCAAAAATAATAAAAAAGATTGGTTTTGATGTATTTTGAGGGATATTTTTTTATAATTCCAGAAAAATCAGCATTTTTCAGTGTACTTTTCTCCCTACCGAGAGTGGTTTTCCATTACTTTTGCATTTGAAAATTCAAATCATTTATCAATCATTTAATACTAATTACGTATGAAAAAGAATATCACTTTCAACAGTAAGCACATACAATGGTTTCTGTTTTTATGCTTAAGTTTCAGCATCACATTCTGTATGTTTCTGCTATCTTCATGCAGCGATGATGACAGCCCAGAAGTAAACAATAAGGCGCACTATCAGGACGTACCAGCCAGTCTGCTGACCGATGCCAAGAAGCTGGAGATGGTCCGGTCTATCCAGGACTTGAAAGACGGAAGATTCTTCTATCTTGACTATACGGAGGATTACAAACTCTCTACCATATCAGGCTATAATCTTACCGATAACACCCAACTGATTGGTGCCGTATTAAAAACCCTCTGCGACAAAACACCATCCTGGCTCAAGGCAAGAGTCAAGCTGGATGCCGGCTGCAGTGCCTTTGCTGTTACGACACCAGATACTGGTGATTATCTGATGGGGCGCAACTTTGACTATTCTCACGATAATGAACCGATTGCAGCAGCCCTGGTTCGCACGGCTCCAGAAGGTGGACTGAAATCCATCAGCATGGTGGATGCCTACTGGATAGGTTACCGGCAGGATCTCTGGCATTACATCCTATATAACAAGGAACAGTTTGAGAAACATAAGACGCAAGACCTTTCCTATATCATGGCATTCCCATATCTTCTGATGGACGGCATGAACGAGGCAGGCTTTGCCGTTTCCGTTCTTCATCTTGACGGCAAGCCAACCCAGCAGGCTAGCACAGGAAAGAAGTTGACAACAACAGTTGCCTTACGTATGATGCTGGATCATGCCAAGACGGTAGATGAAGCTCTCAAGATTCTGGACGGATATGACCTCTGGATACCGGATAATGACGGCAACTATCATTTCTACATGGCAGATGCCACGGGCCGTTATGCCATCGTAGAATTCGTATATGACAAGGATCACCAAAGCAAGATTTACATCGACGATGAATATAAGGGTGAAGACGGAAAGACTCATTTCAAATATCCTGACGTATTGCCAAACACCCGCGAGGTGATAGAAAAGCGCTATGCCAGCAACTTCTATGTATCTGAAACCATGGCATGTTCAGATAAAGGTCCGAAACTCTCGAACCACGGCAAGACCCGCTACGACATGATGGAATTCGTCATCAAGCAGAACAGTAACCAGTTGTCAGAGGAAGGAGCCATGAATCTGCTCAATGGTGTGAGTCAGGCAGAAACTCCAGGCAATCCAACGAGCCATACCCAGTGGTCGGTGGTATACAATCTCTCCCAGCGCAAGGCAACCGTCTGCGTGAACAGAGATTACAAGAACAAGTTTACGTTCTATGCAAAATAATACATTTTATGCAAAAGATGATTTTGCCGAGGAATAATATAAAAATAGGTCTAGCAACACCGCGCTTTGCGGGGTCGCTAGACCTATTTTCTTATCTATCAAGAACTTATATTCTTATTTTAGTCTTCATCAGCAAACTCATTCAGAGTATATGCGCTGCTGCCATCGAAGCAATGGGTACATACCTGGCACTTTGGAAGACCGATAGCCTCTACCAGCTGCTCGATGGTGTTGAACTTCAGGGAAGTCAAGCCCAACTGGCTGGCAATCTCATCTACCATCTTCTGATACTCAGGAGAACCAGTGGTAGCGTATTTCTCAAGATTCTTGTTGGCATCGCCCTCAAACTTCTCGATGATGCGACGGGTAATCAGCTCCATATCACTCTTTGAAGAAGTGAAGTTGATGAACGGACAACCGTATACCAATGGAGGACACGCTATGCGCATGTGGCACTCCTTCAAGCCAGCCTGGTCGAAAAGCACCTTCACGTTGTCGCGAAGCTGGGTACCACGAACGATACTGTCATCACAGAACAATACTCGCTTGCCCTTCAACATCGCCTTGTTAGGAATCAGCTTCATCTTGGCTACCAGCGAACGCATGCTCTGGTTGCTAGGAGTAAAACTGCGAGGCCATGTAGGCGTATACTTGGCAATACAACGCTGGTAAGGCACACCCTTGCCGGCAGCATAACCCATCGCCATACCCGTACCTGAATCCGGAATACCGCTGCAGCAGTCTACCTCCACATCATCGGTCTTGGCGAGATTGAAGCCGTTGGTAAAACGCGCCTCCTCTACATTCTTGCCCTCGTAGGTAGATGTAGGGAATCCGTAGTAAACCCAGAGGAAAGAGCAAACCTGCATCTTCTTGTTGGCAGGTCGGATCTGCTCCATGCCATCAGCTGTAATCTTCACGATTTCGCCTGGTCCTACCTCATATGCTGTTTCATAATCGAGATTAGGGAACGAGGTGGTTTCGCTGGAAGCCGCATAGGCACCTTCCTTCTTGCCGATGATGATTGGAGTACGTCCCCAACTGTCACGCGCACAGATAATGCCATCCTCGGTAAGGATCATCATGGTGCAGGAACCTTTGATGTGATGGAAAACGTTTTCGATACCTTCTCTGAAGGTTTTACCCTGAATAATGAGCAGAGCCACCAACTCAGTAGGATTGGTACTACCCGAAGACATCTCTGCAAAGTGCATGTTCTTTTCGAGCAGAAGCTGAGTAAGTTCATCCTTGTTTACTATCTTAGCTACAGTGCAAATGGCAAAGCGGCCAAGATGAGAGTTCATGATGAGTGGCTGGGCATCTGTATCGCTAATCACGCCGATGCCCGATGTAGCTCCTTCAAACTTGTTGAGTGTAGGTTCAAACTTCGTTCTGAAGTATGAACTTTCCAGATTGTGGATAGAGCGCACGAAGCCCTTCTCACTACTGTAGGTTGCCAAACCGCCCCGGCGTGTGCCGAGATGTGAGTTGTAATCTGTGCCGTAAAAGAGATCAGCGACACAGCTTTTCTTGGAAATAGTTCCGAAAATGCCTCCCATAAGAGTATAATTATATGTTATAATTTTGTAATATGGGTGCAAAGATAAATAAAAATCAGAAAATATGCAAGTCTTTTTGCTTTTTTTCTATAAAAACATGATAATGAGGGTAACTTGCTACCCTATTTCGAGAAGAATAAACGGCTACTGAAACGAAAAGCGCTCCGGCAATAATTACCGGAGCGCCATGATATGATTTCCTATGAAATTAATCCAACTTCAGGCTCTTCTTGATAGCCTCGATCTTATCCATTGCAGCAGCTGTGCAGCGGTTGTAGCAGCCAGCGCACTTGAATGAAGGATCCTTAACCTCAATATAGAACTTGATCTTAGGCTCTGTACCTGATGGACGGACACTTACCTTGGTGTTGTCATCGCAGAACCACTGGAGTACATTGCTTGTAGCAGGCATATCGAGCTTCTCTACGCTGCCGTCAGCATGCTTAGCCTCCAAAGACTGATAGTCCTTCCAGGTTACCACCTTGCTGCCACCCAACTCCTGTGGAGGGTTGGCACGGAAGTCTGCCATCATCTGCTTAATCTCGTCAGCACCGGTCTTACCTGGGCGAACTACATTTACAGTGAACTCCTTGCTGAAGCCATACTCTGCATAAATCTGCATCAGGAGATCGTAGAGAGTCTTGCCCTGATCCTTAGCCCATGCTGCAATCTCGCAAATCAGACAGATAGATGCAGGAGCATCCTTATCTCGTACCTTATCGTATGGCAAGAAACCGAAGCTCTCCTCACCACCACCGATGTACTGCTGCTTGCCCTCAGAGATAGCAATCTCGCGTGCAATCCACTTGAAACCGGTGTAGCAGTCGCGCAACTCTACGTTGTTCTTCTTGGCAATTTCAGCGATAACTTCTGTTGTTACGATGGTCTTTACGAGGAAGTCTGTTGGCTTCAACTTGCCCAACTTCTTCTTGTTCTCGATGATGTAGTAGCAGAACATCATGGCTGTCTGGTTACCGTTGATGATCATCCACTCGCCCTTGTCGTCGCGGCAAACGATAGCCAGGCGGTCAGCATCTGGGTCGGTAGCAACCACAAGGTCAGCGTTCAACTTGGTACCGAGCTTCATACCGAGGGTCATAGCCTCAGCATTCTCCGGGTTAGGAGAAACCACTGTTGGGAAGTTGCCATCTACAACCATCTGCTCAGGAACTACATTGATGTTCTGGAAGCCCCAAGAACGCAGACAGAGAGGTACGATGACACGACCTGTACCGTGCATAGCTGAATAAACGATGTTGAGGTCTTTCTGACGGTTGATGACATCCTGGTCAATCATGGCAGAATGAACGGCTGTCATGTAGTCGTAATCCATCTCACCACCGATAATCTTGATCTTATCCCAGTTAGCCTCAAACTTCACCTGGTCGATAGTCACCTTGTTTACCTCCTCGATGATACCTGTATCGTGTGGAGCCAGAACCTGAGCACCGTCGCTCCAGTAAGCCTTGTAACCATTGTACTCCTTAGGGTTGTGAGAAGCTGTTACGTTGACACCAGCCTTTGCACCGAGCTCACGGATAGCGAAAGAAATCTCTGGTGTAGGACGGAGGCTCTCGAAGAGATAAGCCTTGATGCCATTGGCAGAGAAGATGGCAGCTACGGTCTCAGCGAAGAGACGGGAGTTGTTACGGCAGTCGTGACCTACCACTACAGAAAGGTTCTCCTCACCAGGGAAAGCCTTGAGGATGTAGTTAGCAAAGCCCTGGGTAGCCATACCAACGATATACTTGTTCATGCGGTTGGTACCTGCGCCCATGATACCGCGCAAACCACCAGTACCGAACTCCAAGTTCTGATAGAATGCATCAACGAGAGCAGACTTGTCCTCTGCGTCGAGCATTGCTTTTACTTCTTTACGAGTTTCTTCGTCAAAAGCAGGTGTGAGCCACTGCTGTGCTCTTTCTTCACACTGCTTGATCAATTCTGCGTTATTAGCCATAGTTTGATTATATTATGTTATTAATTAATTCTTATCGAGAAGGATGTGCACGAAAACAATGCATAATTTCTCTATTTGCGTACAAAGTTATATAAAAATTTTGATAAACCAAGCAAGAATGAAGTTTTTTTTGTATTTTTGCACATTGAAATGGAATTGAAAATAGAATAAGGCTCATATTTAGCAATATTGTATTGGTAAGATAACAAAAGTTGAATGAACAAAATATAAAAACAATAGAATATGGAAGTATATTACACGGGCGTCATCATCGCCGTATCCACCTTTTTAATAATAGGTATCTTTCACCCTATCGTCATGAAGACGGAATATTATACGGGCACCCGCTATTGGTGGGTTTTTCTCGTTGCAGGCATCATCTGCATCGGAGCTGCCTTCCTGGTTGCCAACGTGCTCTTCTCTGCCATATTGGGTGTAGTAGGTGCTTCATGCCTTTGGAGCATAGGTGAACTCTTCGAACAGAGACAACGCTGCGAGAAAGGCTGGTTCCCGAAGAATCCGAAAAGAATAGGAACAGGATATTACAGGGACGAGAAGAAGTGAAGAACGAAGAACTGAAGTTTAGCATGTGGTTCAAGTACGGGCTGAAGGCCCAAAAGCTCCTAGCCCAGGGCATCGCCCTGGGTATAATGGCAATCAGCAAGGCGCCCTGTAAGGGCAAAAGCTTTGTATATTGCCAGGTATTTGAAAGCTTTTGCCCTTACAGGGCGACAGGTTTGCGCCCATAAACACCCAGGGCGCTGCCCTGGGCTAGGAGCTTCTGCCCTTTCAGGGCGTGTGGGGCTTACTTGCGAAACTTCAGTTGGGAATACGATGATGGATATGTGTTGTTGTGACGAGGTGAAGGGTGAAGGGTATATTTTAAATCTTATATTATATTCTTTTTTTAGGATTTTTGGAAAAACCGGAAAGTCAGAAAAATGAAAAAACGGATTTTTTCCCTTGCCGCGCGTATATATAAAAAAGAGTTTTCAAACCTTCACCCTTCACCTTTTTATTTAACATTTTGTGTGTCAAATAGTTATGGGTGAAGGGTGGTGAAGGGTGTTTTTTGCTTTTTATAAACATATTTTAAGAATTTGGCCCGTTTTTACATATTTTAAGCGTTTGTTTTTGGTTCCGAAATGGGTGCCTTTTTTTAAGGGTCCCATTTTTTCTCTTTTCTTACCGCTGAAATCTTTGAAAAGCGAGTGGGGTAGGGTATCCCGTCTTATGTTGTGTTAAACAATTATCAGATAAAAGAAGTTAACGATACCGAAAAAAGACTGATTTTTAAACAAATATTAACGCAGAAAACTTGATGTTTCGCATATTAGATGATTCAAGTTTAAGGCAAATTCAGAAGTTAAAAGAGTTAAAGAAGTTTAAACGGCTAAAGAAGTTAAAGGGAAGTTAAAGAAGTTATCGCTCCCTATGTTCGTTCAGTAAACCAGGAAAACAAAGATTTCCGAAACAGAACGGTATTCGGTTTATCAATTATTTGCTGAACTTTCGCATGTGGTTCAAGAACGGGCTGAAGGCCCAAAAGCTCCTAGCCCAGGGCATCGCCCTGGGTATAATGTGTGCAAGCCAGTCGCCCTGAAAGGGCAAAAGCCTTATGTTTTGCCTGGAGTTTTAAAGCTTTTGCCCTTACAGGGCGACAGGTTTGCGTCCGTAATTACCCAGGGCGATGCCCTGGGCTAGGGGCTTCTGCCCTTTCAGGGCGTGTGGGGCAAAAGCAGGGATTGTCTTATTTCTGCCCTTTACCTTTCCCTTCGGCCGGTGACCGTTGGTTCAGGGCGTGTGGGGCAAAAGTAGGAATTGTCTTATTTCTGCCCTTTTAGAGCGTGCTGCTTCTTGGAGCTTTTGGGCCTTCAGCCCGTACTTAAGCCACATGCGAAAGTTCAGTAAAGCAAAGGTAATGCGATGCTTTTGTCGGCGAGAAACCTTTCTAGTCTATTCTTCTTTGTTGGCAATGCCTATAGCCCATTCCGGAATCTCCTTCACGTATTCCTTAAATATTTTACCTTCTGTCATTCTGAAAAGAAGTTGAGCTTCTACACCGTCTTTTGAGTTGTCATATACGTATGTGCGGTCGGCTAAAGAAGCGGCTAGCTTGCAGTTACCTATTGATTTGAAATATCGACTTATAATTTTTTTGATGGGTACATCGTGTCCACCTTTTAATACTCTTGCTGCAATACGAGATGCATTAATTGTTGGTGAAGAGGTGCTTACGAAAAAAAGCCGGATGAAGAATCCTTGCTCCTTAGCTCGGTGAATGAAATCGATTTTTTCTTCTGTTGACATAACGGTCTCGAAAATCATGCTGTGCTTGTTTTGAAGGCATTCTTCTCTTTGTGCTTGGCAATATTGAGCTGCTTTTAAAACTGCATCTTGATTGTTCCAATCGCCAAAAATATTTTGGGCTACATTGTCGGGGTTAATGTAGAGCGAGTCTTCTAGCCATTCGTGTTGAAGAATGCGGGAGGTGATTGTTGTCTTCCCTGAACCATTAGGACCGGCAATAATTATTAAAACGGGTTTATGTGTATTATTTGCCATATAGGGTTTGATATTTATGAGCAGCTTGGTTGGAAGCTTCTCTTATCATGTTTATTACTTTTTTCTTTGTATCTTCGTGCTCTTCTCTGTATATTTCGGCAGCCTCATGCATAATCTGAGCCAGCATTTCATCTGTTGGCTCTTCCATGCTTGTCAGCCGATAGCTATTTAATTCTTTTTCTGAAATCATAATTCTAATATTTTAAAGCCTGCTGCAAATTTTCCGTTACTGAATTTTCGCAAGTTGGCTCCACTCGCCCTGAAAGGGCAGAAGCTCCTAGCCCAGGGCAGCGCCCTGGGTAATCAAGGACGCAAGCCTGTCGCCCTGTAAGGGCAAAAGCTTTCAAGTACCAGGTAATAACAAAGCTTTTGCCCTTACAGGGCGCCTTGCTGATTGGTGTTATACCCAGGGCGCTGCCCTGGGCTAGGAGCTTCTGCCCTTTCAGGGCGTGCTGCTTCTTGGAACTTTTGGGCCTTCAGCCCGTACTTGAACCACATGCGAAAGTTCAGTAAGTAATCTATATTTCTGCTTTTAGCTGCAGTATATGTTCCGCCGACAGCCCGGTTATTTCCTTTACCGTCGCTTCGTCTATGCCCTTTGCCAGCATCTTTCTGGCAATCTCAAGACTTCTTTCTTCCTTGCCTTCGGCTATACCTTCACGCTTGGCGGTGTCTACGGAATTCTTGATGTCGCGATATGCCATCTTGCTGGTTTCGTACTCCCTCATTTCCTGCGGAGTGAACTTGGCTATCTCGGCTTTGATGTATCTTTCTTCTGCCTGTTTCATACGCGATTCATTTAAATTAATACTTTTGCAAAGATTATGTCAGTGAGTGCAATGAAAGCTTGCTTTCGAATTGCCGAGCGCCGTACAATCTTCTGCAAAGATACGCTGAAAATTTGTAACTTCCAAATTTTTAGGCAATTTTTTGCATTGGGGGATAGAGAAAAATAAATCTATTTGAACGCCTTGTAGAATTTGTGCCTTTTCCTTGAATACCTTAATGTTATGGCGTGTTGCTTGCTTGAAATTGGAGTGAGGTTTACTTCAATAGTCAACGAATATTATTTCAGTGACTAACGAAGGCTATTTCAGTAAGAACAGGAGGCTGTTCCTGTGAGAACAGCTTTCTGTTGCACTTTTTTTTCTGCATTTTTTCTCTTATCCTGCAACCTTTATGTATCTTCTTACGTCTAACCATCAGATTTCCGAAACAGAACGGTATTCGGTTTATCACGTATTTAGAAACATAAAATTAGATATGAGTATGAAGAAATTTGGTATTTGGGCGGTGGCTGCCGCTTTGTTCTTTGCCCCAATGGGCTTGAGTTCTTGCAGTATGGGATCTTCTGCCAGTGAAATGAAGGGAAGTCTCAACTTTACGCAGGATGATTTGACCGAGAAGCCTTTCAAGGTAATCGACGTGAATGTGATTGCCAGCGTTTATTATACCCAGAATAATGGCGATGAATGCAGCGTTCGCTTGGATTACTCTGCCATCAAGGATGCTGAGTTCGTACAGAAGCTCAAGGAGAAACTCAAGGTGGTTTATCGTGACGGCGAGGTGAAGATCGGACTCAACGGAAAGGTCAAGGTGCCTGCCGCGTGTAACTCTGAAAAGAATAGACTCAAGATTTATATCACCAGTCCCGACCTGGTGAAGATTGCACAGGAAGGCGTGGGTTCTTTTTATGCCAAGACGATTAATAGCGACCGCCTGAAAATCGATAACGAGGGTGTAGGCTCTGTCAAGATTGGGAAGATTCTTGCCAACAAACTGGAGGTAACCAACGAGGGTGTTGGCTCGGTAAATATCGATGATGTGGCTGGAGATGATATGAACATTGATAACGAAGGCGTAGGCTCGGTGAAAATCTCTAAGGTTGAGATGGGAAGTGTGAAACTGGATAATGAGGGCGTAGGCTCTGTTAATCTGGGAATGTTTAAGGGCGGCAGTCTGATTATCAAGAACGAAGGTGTGGGCAGCGTGAAAGCCAAGGTTGACTGCCAAAGTGTAAACGCTACATCCGAGGGTGTTGGCGGAGTTAACTTGAGCGGCGTAACCCGTCAGTATAATAAGAATAAAGGTGGAATCGGAGGAATTTCTGATGGCGGATTGACAGTAAGGAAGTAACGTAAGTTGTTGAAAAACAGAAAATAAAGTAGTTAAAAATTAGTGCGGAAAATTTTTAAAATGAATTTTTGAAAATTTTCCGCAGCTAAGAAATTCGTATTTAGAAGTCCCACTTTACACCGAGGCAAGGGCGAACCATCCAGCCGGCATTGCTGCCGAAGTTGTGGCTGATTTCTACCTCGCTACCTACGCTCAGGTTCTCGCAGCCGAAGTGCTGGCCTACGTTGTACCAGAGCTGTGGCTCAGTAGTGAAGACGGTGTGCTCAGCTTTGTAATCGGTGTTGCCATCTTTGTCGAGCTTTGGATTTCCATCCTTATCTTTGAAGGAGGTATGGTCTTCCCACCAGAAATCTGCGAAACCGCTAAAGTTCAATCCCTTTAATCCAAAGATGTCTTTGCATCCCCAAACAGCCGTAAACTGCATTGGCACGTTCTGGTCGGTCTTGCGGATAGTCTTGTAGAGTGCCTGGAGTGTCAAGGTGTTCTTGAAACTCTTGTCGTGCATGAAATACTCCACACCGAAGAGCCAGGCATTGTTGATAGGGTAGTCCTTGTAGATACCGCCGTTGTACTCTACGTGGAGGCTCAGGTTCTTCAACTTCGTGTTCTGCCAGAAGTTGAGGGCGCGCGAAATCTCGGTATAGGTTCCACCCTGTGACATGTTGTGCTCGTACTTCTTGCCTGTATCAGTGTTTGTCATCTGATCGAGGTTGAAGTCGTGGTCTACAAAGAAATAGGTGTTACCCCATTTGTCCTGCTTGAACATTTCGAGTGTGAGGGTAACAAACTTGCGGTCACTGCCGAAGTCGTAGAAAACTTGGGCGTTGGTCTGTGCTAAAGTTTTGCTCGCAGGGAGCAACGCAAGTGCCATGAGCAGTAGGCTTTTCATCTTTTTCATAAATTTTCTCTTTTCTTTATTATTTATTAAATGAAACAAAAAACTGCGGACGGAAGGCCCGCAGTTTGTAATTATATTTATCCGTAACGATTAGTATGCGAAGAGAGGGTAATCCTTCATTGTAGCATTCACCTTTTCGCGAACGCGGGCAATGACCTTCTCGTCCTCAGGAGCATTCAGAACCTCCTCGATGAGTTCGGCAATGAGGTGCATCATATCTTCCTTGGCACCACGTGTGGTCATGGCTGCTGTACCCAGGCGGATACCTGATGTCTGGAAGGCAGAACGACTGTCGAATGGAACCATGTTCTTGTTGACTGTGATGTCGGCTGCAACCAGCGCATTCTCAGCGACTTTACCTGTAAGATCTGGATATTTACTTCGGAGGTCTACGAGCATAGAATGGTTGTCTGTACCACCGCTCACGATACCGAATCCGCGACCGATGAGGTCATCTGCGAGTACGGCTGCATTCTTCTTTACCTGAGTAGCATACTCCTTCCATGAAGGCTGCAGATTCTCATTGAAGGCTACTGCCTTGGCAGCGATGACGTGCTCCAGCGGACCACCCTGCTGACCTGGGAATACGGCAGAATTCAAGAGCATGCTCATCTTCTTAACCTCGCCCTTCTTGGTAGTCAAACCCCATGGGTTGTCAAAATCTTTGCCCATCAGAATGATGCCGCCACGAGGACCACGGAGTGTCTTGTGAGTAGTAGAAGTAACGATGTGTGCATACTTCAATGGGTTGTCGAGCAGACCGGCTGCAATCAGACCTGCAGGGTGAGCCATATCGATCATGAGGAGAGCGCCTACCTCATCGGCAATCTTGCGCATGCGGGCATAATCCCACTCGCGGCTATAAGCGCTACCACCACCGATAATCAGTTTTGGTTTGTGCTCAAGAGCCAGTTTCTCCATCTCGTCGTAGTCTACACGGCCTGTTTCCTTGTTCAGGTTGTAACCGATAGGGTTGTAGAGAATACCGGATGTATTGACGTGGCTACCATGAGAGAGGTGGCCGCCGTGGTCGAGGTTCAAGCCCATGAAGGTATCACCTGGCTTCAATACGGCAAGCAGAACAGCAGCGTTAGCCTGAGCACCAGAGTGAGGCTGTACGTTGGCATACTCAGCACCGAACACCTTCTTTACACGCTCGATGGCGAGGTTCTCTACGATGTCAACTACCTGGCATCCGCCATAATAACGCTTGCCTGGCAGACCCTCGGCATACTTGTTAGTAAGGTAAGAACCCATAGCGTTCATCACCTCGTCACTCACGAAATTCTCAGAAGCGATAAGCTCCATACCCTTCAGCTGGCGCTGATGTTCTCTTTCGATTAAGTCGAAAATCTCTTGATCTTTTACCATTTCCCTTTTCTTTTTATGGTTGATGTTTAATGAAATCGGGTGCAAAAATAAGCAATATCTCTCAAACTACCAAATAAATCGTAACATTTTGAGTGATATTGCTTACTTTTTGTTATAAACTACCTGTTTTTATTACTTGCAGAGCTCTACTTTGCCCAATTGCTGCTCTTTGTCGCAGTAGTGGCAACGTACGATACCGAGCACTTTGTCTACGGTATGGAAGAGGGTCTGCATAGGCTCGTTGTTGGTGATGCACTTAGGGTTGTTGCACTTTACGATGCCCTTCAGCGTATCAGGAGTCTTGACGGTCTTCTTCTCTACGATTTCGTAGTCTTTGATGATACTCAGTCCGATGTTAGGCGCAACGACAGAGAGTCGGTTGATTTCCTCATCGGTAAAATACTTGTTGGCAACCTTGATGATGCCCTTCTTGCCAATCTTCTTGCTTGGCAGGTTGTAGCCGATAGTAACAGGAGTCTCCATCTTCTCCAACTGGAGCAGATTTACTACCTGATAGGTCTTTTCGGCTGGTATATGGTCGATTACGGTACCGTTCTCGATAGCCGCAACCACTAATTGACTTTTATTGTTTCCCATCTGTCTATTAACTATAAACTATTAACTATAAACTACTCAATAATGGTCTTATCGTTCTTCACATCATCGAGCGAGATGCCGAGGCAGTGGCAGAAGATAGCCTCACGCGCATAGAGGCCGTTCTGAGCCTGCTGGATGAAGTATGCATGTGGATCATCATCTACATCGTAAGCAATCTCGTTCACGCGTGGCAGCGGATGCATGATCTTCATGTTCTCCTTAGCCTTGCAGAGCATGTCGCGCTTCAGGATATACACGTTCTTTACGCGTTCATACTCCATCAGGTCGCTGAAACGCTCCTTCTGTACACGGGTCATGTAGAGAATGTCGGCACCTGCAATCACATCTTCGTTAAAGTCCTCGTGCTCAACATACTTGATGTTGTGCTCCTTGCAGTAGAGTTTATACTCTTCTGGCATGGCGAGTTCCTTAGGTGCGATGAAATGGAAAGTAGGATTGAAGTGGCGCATAGCTGTGATAAGTGAGTGAACGGTGCGGCCATATTTGAGGTCACCCACAAGATAGATGTTCAAGTTCTCCAGGGTACCCTGGGTCTTGTAGATAGAGTAGAGGTCGAGCAGGCACTGTGAAGGATGCATGTGAGCGCCGTCGCCTGCATTTACGATAGGCACTGGTGCTACCTCACTGGCATACTGGGCTGCTCCCTCGATGAAATGGCGCATGGCGATTACATCGGCATAGTTGCTTACCATCAGGATGGTATCCTTGAGGGTCTCACCCTTGGTGGTACTGGATGTCTTGGCATCAGAGAAACCAATGACACGGGCACCAAGACGGTTGGCAGCGGTTTGGAAACTGAGTTGGGTACGAGTAGATGGCTCGAAGAAAAGGGTCGCTACGACCTTTCCCTTCAACAACTCCCTGTTCGGGTGCTTTTCGAACTCTTGCGCCATTTCCAGGAGGTACATGATTTTCTCCTTGGAAAGGTCTGCAATGGTCACAAAATTATGTTTTTCCATTTGAAATTTGATTGAATGTTCTAAAATCGCCCACAAAGTTACATAAAAAATCTGATTTATGTGCGATAAGTCAAAACTTTTATGTAATTTTGCACAAATATTTAAAGAAATAGTGATGAGAAAGCGATTTATACATATTTTATGGGCTGTTTTCGGCACTGGAATACTCATGGTAATTCTTGCCTTTGTTGCCATCTGGTTTGGAATGATTGGCTACATGCCCGACATCGAGGATCTGCAGAATCCTATCAACAGATTTGCCACCCAGGTTTACTCTGCCGATGGCAAGGTGCTTGGTACGTGGAACCTGAACAAGGAGAACCGTATTGTGATTCCTTACAAGAAAATGTCACCTTATTTAATAAAGGCACTGGTGGCTACTGAAGATGAGCGATTCTATGAACATTCGGGTATCGACTTCCGTGCACTGGGACGTGCCATCGTCAAGCGTGGTATCCTGGGACAGACTAATGCGGGTGGTGGAAGTACCATCACGCAGCAGCTCGCCAAGCAGCTTTATTCTGAGAAGGCGGGCAGTACGATGGAACGGTTGTTGCAGAAGCCGATAGAGTGGGTGATTGCGGTGAAGCTGGAACGCTATTATACCAAAGAGGAGATTCTGGCTCTCTATCTCAATTACTTCGATTTCCTGCACAATGCTGTAGGAATCAAGACGGCGGCCAATACCTATTTTAATAAGGAACCGAAGAATCTGACCCTCTGTGAGTCGGCAACGCTCATCGGACTGTGCAAGAATCCGTCGCTCTTCAATCCGGTTCGCTATCCGGAGAGAGCAAGGGAGCGCAGAAATGTGGTTCTTTCGCAGATGGTGAAGGCGGGATATCTGAGCCGGAGCGAGTATAGCCAGTATGCTGCTGAGCCGCTGACACTCAATTTCCACCGTACCGACCATAAGGATGGTTCGGCTACTTATCTGCGTGAGTTCCTTCGCCAGTATATGATGGCTAAGCGTCCGGAGCGTAGTGATTATCCATCCTGGAACCGTGCCCAGTTTGTGGTGGATTCTATCCAGTGGGAGAATGATCCGCTCTATGGATGGTGCAACAAGAACTATAAGAAGGACGGTTCGCCATATAATGTATACAGTGATGGACTGAAGGTGTTTACAACTATCGATAGCCGTATACAGCAGTATGCGGAAGAGGCTATGTATCAGCATGTAGCCCGCTATCTGCAGCCTCGCTTCAGTGCAGAGATAGCCCGCAAACCAAGCTCGCCATACAGCGATAAGCTGACACCGCAACAGATTAAGAGTATACTGAACCGCAGTATCACCCAGAGTGAGCGTTACCGTACGATGAAGGCTGCGGGATATTCTGAGGATGAAATCAAGGCGGCATTCCGCAAGAAGCAGGAGATGACCGTATTTACCTATCATGGTGATATTGATACGCTGATGAGTCCGCTCGATTCTATCCGTTATTACAAGAGTTTTCTGCGTAGCGGTTTTATGAGCATGGATCCTAAGACGGGTGCTGTGAAGGCGTATGTGGGTGGATTGGATTATACTCATTTCATGTATGATATGGTGAGTCTGGGACGCCGGCAGGTGGGTTCTACCATCAAGCCATTTCTTTACAGTCTGGCGATGTCTAACGGCTTCCAGCCTTGCGATCTGGCGCCTAACCGTCAGCGGACCTATATGGTGGCAGGTCGTCCGTGGACACCTCGCAATGCCAACCATTCACGTGCCGGACAGATGGTACCGCTGAGTTGGGGATTGGCGCAGAGTAGCAACTGGGTGAGTGCTTATCTGATGAGTAAGCTCAATCCGCAGCAGTTCGTACAGATGTTGCGCGACTTCGGCATCAACAGTCCTGATATCCATGCATCCATGAGTCTCTGTCTGGGACCATGCGAGGTAAGTGTCAGCGAGATGGTGAGCGCTTATACCGTATTTGCCAACCACGGCATCCGTACTGCTCCAATGTTTGTGAGCCGTATCGAGGATAATGAAGGTAATACGATTGCTACCTTCCAGCCACGTATGAACGAGGTGATCAGTGCCGATAATGCCATGAAGATGCTCACTATGCTGATGGGCGTTGTGGATAATGGTACGGCAGGAAGACTGCGCTACCGTTATAACCTGGAAGGACAGATTGGCGCCAAGACCGGTACTACCAATAACAACAGCGACGGTTGGTTTATCGGTTTTACTCCACAACTCGTGAGTGGCTGCTGGGTAGGTGGTGAGGAGCGCGATATCCACTTCGATTCCATGAGTATGGGTCAGGGTGCTACCATGGCTTTGCCTATCTGGGCGATATTCATGAAGAAGGTTTATGCTGACCCGTCGCTGGGTATAAGTCCTGCTCTCAAGTTCGATTTGCCGGAAGACTACGATCCTTGTTCCCGCAAGGCAGCCGAACAGGATGACTTTGAGGAAGTAGGAGGTGGCAGCATCGACGAAGTTTTCGAATAAAAACCAAGGCATTCGCCATTTTTGCATGTATTTATTTTAAATAGTGCAAAAATGGCGAATGTTATTTGTTTATATGCATTTTTTTTTGTATTTTTGCAGAGTTTTAGAACATGCATAGCCCGAATGATGTTTCTTCGGGTTTTTCAAAATAGAAATAAAATAAAAAATCATTATAATGAACGTTTCATACAAATGGCTTAAAGAATACGTCGATTTCGATTTGACACCACAGGAGACTGCGGACGCGTTGACCTCTTGCGGACTCGAAGTTGACGCTTTGGAAGAAGTTCAGTCTGTCAAGGGCGGACTGAAAGGTCTCTATGTTGGTAAAGTATTGACATGCGAGGAGCATCCTAATAGTGATCACCTCCATGTTACAACCGTTGACTTGGGTAAGGGCGAACCTCAGCAGATTGTCTGTGGTGCTCCTAATGTTGCTGCAGGTCAGAAGGTTATCGTGGCTGATTTGGGCTGCGTGCTTTACGACGGCGACCAGAGTTTTACCATCAAGAAGAGCAAACTCCGCGGTGTAGAGAGTTTGGGTATGATCTGTGCTGAGGATGAGATTGGTGTAGGTACTTCTCACGACGGCATCATCGTACTCCCAGAAGATGCTCCGGTAGGTCAGCCTGCTGCTGAGTATTATCACCTGGAGAGCGACTGGCTCATCGAGATTGATATCACAGCCAACCGTGCTGATGCGCTCGGTCACTGGGGTGTAGCCCGCGACCTGTATGCCTGGTTGAAGCAGAATGGCTACAAGACAAGCTTGCATCGCCCATCTTGCGATGAGTTTGTGGTAGACAACGAGGATCTTCCTATCGATGTTGAAATTCAGAATACTGAGGCTTGCAAGCGTTATGCCTGTGTAAGCATCACCGGTTGTGAGGTGAAGGAAAGTCCTAAGTGGTTGCAGGATAAGCTGAACATCATCGGCTTGCGCCCTATCAACAATATCGTGGATATCACCAACTACATCATGATGGCATACGGCCAGCCATTGCACTGCTTCGATGCAGACATGGTTACCGGTCATAAGATTGTAGTCCGTACCCAGCCAGAGGGCACCAAGTTTGTTACTCTCGATGGCGAGGAGCATACCTTGGGTGAGCACGACCTGAGCATCTGCAATGCTGAGGAGCCTATGTGTATCGCCGGTATCTTCGGCGGTAAGGGTTCTGGTACTTACGAGACAACCAAGGATGTAGTCTTGGAGAGTGCTTACTTCCATCCAACATGGATTCGCAAGAGCGCTCGCCGTCATGGTTTGAGTACAGATGCCAGTTACCGTTTTGAGCGTGGTGTAGATCCAAACGGACAGATTTATGCATTGAAGCAGGCTGCCATCCTCTGCAAGCAGTTGGCTGGCGGCAAGATTTCCATGCAGATCAAGGATGTATATCCAGAGCCAATGCAGGATTTCCCTGTTCGTCTGAACTATGAGTATGCGCATCGCCTCATCGGTAAGGAGATTGGTGCTGAGACCATCAAGAACATTGCCACATCTCTCGAGATGAAGATCGTGAAGGAGGATGCTGAGGGTATCGACCTCCTGGTTCCTGCTTATCGTGTAGACGTTCAGCGTCCTTGCGACGTGGTAGAGGATATTCTCCGTATCTACGGATATAATAATGTGGAGATTCCAACCCAGTTGAAGAGCTCCCTGACTGTTCAGGGCGATGAGGACAAGGCTTATCACAGCCAGAACCTCGTGGCAGAGCAGCTGGTAGGCGAGGGCTTCATGGAGATTCTCAATAACTCTCTGAGTAAGGCTAGCTACTATACCGACTTCGACCTCAACAAGTATCCTAACGAGACAACCGTGAAGGTGATGAACCCATTGAGTGCTGATCTCGGTGTGATGCGCCAGACGATGCTGTTCGGTGGTTTGGAGAGCGTGGTTCGCAACATCAACCATAAGAGCCAGAACCTGAAGTTCTTCGAGGTGGGTAACACCTATATATATAATAAGGAGAAGTGGAGCGAGGAGAGTCCTATCAAGGCTTACTCTCAGGAGGCTCACATGTCTCTCTTCATCACCGGTAAGCGCGTAGAGGGCAGTTGGGCTCATGCTGATGAGCAGAGCAACATCTACGAGCTGAAGGCTGTGGTAGAGAATGTTCTCCGCCGTGTGGGTATGCCACAGAACAACGTGGTTATCAAGCACAGCGACAATAACATCTTCTCTAAGGGCGTAAATTACGAGACCCGTGCCGGAAAGGTATTGGTAGAACTGGGTATCCTGAGCCTGAAGTTGAAGAAGGCATTCGATATTGAGCAGGATGTATTCTATGCTGATATCCACTGGGATAACCTGATGAAGGCAGTGAAGAAGGTGAACCTTACTTACACCGACATCAGTAAGTATCCTTCAGTGAGTCGCGACCTTGCATTGCTCGTAGACAAGAATGTAGAGTTCGCTCAGATTGAGCAGATTGCCCGCCAGACAGAGAAGAAACTTCTGAAGAGCGTTGTTCTCTTCGATGTTTACGAGGGTGAGCATTTGCCAGAGGGTAAGAAGAGTTATGCCGTAAACTTCATCCTGCAGGATGAGGAGAAGACTCTGAATGACAAGCAGATAGATGCTATCATGAAGAAGCTCATAGCCAACCTTACAGGCAAGCTCAATGCAGAATTGAGATAATGCTGAAGGTGCTCAGTGCAGAATTAAGATAATATTATAAACAAACGATAAACATTTAAAATTTTATTCCAATGGGAAGAGCATTTGAATATCGTAAAGCTACAAAGCTGAAAAGATGGGGCCACATGGCCAAGACATTTACTAAGTTGGGTAAGCAGATTGCTATTGCTGTGAAGGCAGGCGGTCCAGAACCAGAGAACAACCCATCATTGCGTGCTATCATCGCTAACTGTAAGCGTGAGAACATGCCTAAGGATAACATCGCTCGTGCCATCAAGAACGCTTGTGGCAAGGATACCAGCGATTACAAGGAAGTAACATACGAGGGATATGGCCCTCACGGAGTGGCTGTCTTCGTTGATACTCTGACAGACAACACTACACGTACTGTTGCTGACGTTCGTTCTATCTTCAACAAGTTCAGCGGAAACTTGGGTACAACAGGTTCTCTGTCTTTCCTCTTCGACCACAAGGCTGTGTTCACATTCAAGAAGAAGGAAGGTCTGGATATGGATGAGATGATTCTCGACCTGATCGACTACGGCGTAGAAGATGAGTTTGATGAGGATGAGGAGAACAACGAAATCACTATCTATGGTGCTCCTACAAGCTTCGGTGAGATTCAGAAGCATCTGGAGGCTGAGGGTTTCGAAGTAACTGGTGCTGAGTTCACTTACATCCCTAACGATTTGAAGGATGTAACTCCTGAGGAGCGCGAAACTATCGACAAGATGGTTGAGAAGTTGGAAGAGTTTGATGATGTTCAGACTGTATATACCAACATGAAGCCAGAAATTCCTGCAGACGCAGAATAAGCATTATGTTGCAGCAAGACAAACAGGATAAGTTGCAGAAGGTAACTTATCAGACTCATGGCACCTGCTCAAAATACATCTGCATCAGTATAGATGAAGATGGAAATGTGCAGGATGCCCAGTTCATCGGAGGCTGCGATGGCAATACCAAGGGCGTTTGTGCTTTGATTAAAGGCATGAAGGCAAAGGAGGTCATCGCCCGACTGAAGGGTATCACTTGTGGCAATAAGCCTACAAGCTGTCCAGACCAGTTGGCGACAGCTTTGCAGGAAATGGGATATTAAGAGTGTTTTAGGAGGGTGTGTCATAAGTCACATCCAATACGCCCTGAAAGGGCAGAAGCTCCTAGCCCAGGGCAGCGCCCTGGGTTATTACAGACGCAAACTTGTCGCCCTGTAAGGGCAAAAGCTTTAAAATACCTGGCAGTATACAAAGCTTTTGCCCTTACAGGGCGTCTTGCTGATTGCCATTATACCCAGGGCGCTGCCCTGGGCTAGGAGCTTCTGCCCTTTCAGGGCGTCTTGCTGCCATTATCTGGACTTATGACACACCTTCCTTTTCTAATACTTGAAGGTATCATCCAGCAACACCTCCTTTGGGTTCTTAGCCGAATGATATACGAAACGGAAGGTGAAATGCTCTTCCTTATATTTCTTCAGACCAGGGTTGTTGTCCAGGGCTTCCTTCTGAATCTTATGGAGTTTATCCTTGTTGGCATCAATCGCCTTCTTGTTATCTGCCTTGTTTCTCAAAGAGATATAGTACGTATACATCTTCTTGGTTTTATCAAATGCAGCACTGTCAGTCCTGGCGTCGTTGACGTATGGAGTAGGACAGTACTTTCTTGTATATTCCTTGGCTTCACGAGCCGCTTTGTCCTCCAGACTTTCTGTACAAGAAACGAGCAAAGAAGCAAAAATACCGATGTAAATCAACTTTTTCTTCATGATTTTTCTATTTTTTATCTAAAAATCTCTATTATTTTCAATATTTTGTGCAAAGATACGAAAAAAAATACTATCTTTGCACTCTAAAGAGAGAAAATTATATGGAGAATATAAATAAAATAAGAAATTTCTGCATTATTGCACATATAGACCATGGTAAAAGTACCTTGGCAGACCGACTTCTGGAGAAGACTCAGACCATCAAGATTACTGAAGGACAGATGCTTGATGATATGGATTTGGAAAGAGAACGTGGTATCACGATCAAGAGTCACGCTATCCAAATGGAATATAAGGCAAAGGATGGACAGACCTATATCCTGAATCTTATCGATACTCCGGGACACGTTGACTTCTCATACGAAGTTTCCCGTTCCATCGCTGCTTGCGAGGGAGCACTGCTGGTTGTTGACGCTACTCAAGGCGTTCAGGCACAGACCATTTCAAACCTCTATATGGCTATCGAGCACGATCTGGAGATTATTCCGGTAATCAATAAGATAGATATGCCGTCAGCTATGCCTGATGAGGTAGAAGACGAAATTGTAGACCTGATCGGTTGTAAGCATGAGGATATTCTCCGTGCTTCAGGTAAGACCGGTGAGGGTGTAGAAGATATACTGGAAGCTGTTGTTAATCGTGTTCCTGCTCCGGTAGGAGACGAGAAGGCACCGCTTCAGGCTTTGATTTTCGACTCTGTATTCAACTCTTTCCGCGGCATCATCGCCTATTTCAAGATAGAGAATGGCGTGATCCGTAAGGGAGATAAGGTGAAGTTCTTCAATACTGGCATGGAATATGATGCTGATGAAATCGGTGTATTGAAGATGGATATGATTCCACGCCAGGAATTGGGTACCGGTGAGGTAGGTTATATCATCTCGGGTATCAAGAATGCTACCGAGGTAAAGGTGGGTGATACCATTACCCATATCGCCCGTCCTTGTGACAAGGCGATTGCGGGTTTCCAGGAAGTGAAACCTATGGTCTTCGCCGGTGTTTATCCTATCGATCCTAGCGATTACGAGAATCTGCGTGCATCGCTCGAAAAACTGCAGCTCAATGATGCTTCATTGACATTCTCGCCAGAGAGTTCTGTGGCTTTGGGCTTCGGCTTCCGTTGCGGATTCCTCGGATTGCTCCACATGGAAATCGTACAGGAGAGACTGGACCGTGAGTTTAATATGGATGTCATCACTACCGTACCTAACGTATCTTATATGGTATACGACAAGCAGGGCGGTGTGAAAGAGGTTCACAATCCTTCCGGATTGCCAGACCCAACGCTGATAGACCATATTGAGGAACCATATATCCGGGCAACCATCATTACGGCAACCAATTATATTGGACCTATCATGAAACTCTGTCTGGATAAACGAGGCGAACTCATCAACCAGGAATATGTAAGTGGAAACCGTGTAGAGCTCCACTTCATGTTGCCATTGGGAGAAATCGTCATCGACTTCTATGATAAGCTGAAGAGTATCTCCAAGGGATATGCTTCGTTCGACTATCATATCGATTCATTCCGTCATTCCGACCTGGTGAAGCTCGATATCCTGTTGAATGGAGAGCCTGTAGATGCATTGAGTACTTTGACTCACCGCGATAACTCTGTGAGCTTCGGCCGCAGAATGTGCGAGAAGTTGAAGGACCTCATACCTCGTCAGCAGTTCGATATTGCTATCCAGGCAGCTATCGGTGCCAAGATTGTGGCACGTGAGACTGTTAAGCAGGTGCGCAAGGATGTTACCGCCAAATGTTATGGTGGTGACGTAAGCCGTAAGCGCAAGTTGCTGGAGAAGCAGAAGAAGGGTAAGAAGCGTATGAAGCAGATTGGTAATGTGGAAGTTCCACAGAAAGCCTTCCTGGCTGTGCTCAAACTCGACTAATGATTTAATATAAGTATAAAGTAAAAGGAGGTTAAGTATTATGGTAGACTTTAAAGTAATTACCCCTAAGCGTGATATTGCGCGCGAGCTGGCGCGTAAATATAGTACGATGACTCATGATGAGCTCGATGTGATGGAAGATATCCTGGAGCCTATCAAGTATGGCAAGGGCGAGATGATCTTGCCTGAAGGTGAACAGTGCATGGGTATCTCGTACATCGAGAAGGGATTGATACGCCAATTTTACTTAAAGAATGGCAAGGAGGTGACCGAACATCTGGGTGTGGATCATTCCATCTTTATGTGCATTGAGAGCCTCTTTAAGGAAGAGCCTACCCGCCTGCAGGTAGAAGCTTTGGAGCCTACTCTGGTGTATATGTTACCGAAGAAGAAGCTGGAGGCGGCTGCTATGCGTAATGTCAATATCCAGATGCTTTATCGTAAAATACTGGAAGAGAGTTTGATTCAGTCTCAGATTCATGCCGATCTGATGCGATTTGAGTCGGCACCTAATAAATATAAGCGCCTGTGCGAAATGAACCCACAGGTGGTTCTGCGTGCTCCGCTCACCTATATCGCAAGCTATCTGCAGATGACTCCGGAAACGCTGTCCAGAATCCGCTCGAATACTTTATTATAATCATAAAATAAAAAAGTGTGACTTCAATGTTCTGAAGTCACACTTTTTTTATTCTGCCGTATAGAGGAATCGCTTGATGCTCTTCTTAGGAGTCTTTTCAAACTCATCTTCATGTATACGTATTTCTGATACTTTGCTGTAAGCAGGAATCATGGTATTGAGCTCCTGGCGGTTCTGCTCCATGACATCTGCCAGTTCGTTGGTACCGAGATTCAGGGTCTGAGCTTCATCATAGTCTGGGTGAACCAGAGCAATGAGCTTGTCGCCCTTCTGTACAACCACGCTTTCCGCTACCAGAGCCAAAGAGTTGAGCTTATCCTCAATCTCCTCAGGGTAGATATTCTGACCGTTTGCGCCGAGCAGCATATTCTTGCTACGGCCCTTGATGAAGACGTTGCCGTCACCATCCATGGTTCCGAGGTCGCCTGTATGATACCATCCGTTCTCGTCGATGGTCTGCTTGGTAGCTTCCTCATTCTTATAGTAACCCAACATTACGTTAGGACCCTTGGCAAGGATTTCGCCTGGTACATTCTCAGGATCAGGACTGTCGATGCGGACCATCATGTGGAGGGCAGCCTTACCGCAAGAGCCCGGTACGAAGTTTTTGTAATCCTCGTAGCAGATGATAGGCGCACACTCTGTGGCGCCATATCCCACGGTATATTTGAAACCTACGCTATGGAGGAAACTTTCCACTTCCTGGTTAAAGGCTGCACCACCGATAATCACCTCGTAGAAGTTGCCACCGAAGGCATTGGATACCTGGTCGCATATCTTCTCCTTCACCTTCTTGCTGATCACAGGCATGTGGAGCAGCATACGCATGCGGTTGTTCTGGATCTTAGGGAATACCTTCTTGCGGATAATCTTCTCGATAACCAGAGGTACTGCTATGATGACGGCTGGCTTGATGCGGCCGAATGCCTCGGCGATGATGGCTGGACTAGGGATGCGGGTGAGATAGAAGACGTGGCAGCCCTTGATGAATTCGAAGATAAATTCAAACGCCATGCCGTACATGTGGGCCATCGGCAGGATACTGATGATAGAATCTCCCGACTTGATTTTCTTGCCCAGTACGTCCTCAGCAAAATCTGCATTGCCCCAGAGTGCACGGTATGGAACCATTACTCCCTTGGAGAAACCGGTAGTTCCGCTGGTATAGTTGATCATAGCCAACTCATCCGGATTCTGTTCCATATAGTAGTTGACATGGTTTTTGCGGAAGTACTTAGGATACTTGATACCGAACATCTCGTTGAGGTGTTCGCGCGCATAAGTCAACTTGTCGGTACGTGAAACGACAAGTGAATAATCCGGTATATAGATGATGCCTTCAAGACCCGGCATCTTCGTTGCATCAATCTGTGTAGCTACAACATCACCCACAAAGAGCAGTTTGGCATCGCTGTGGTTTACGATGTTGTGAATCTGGTCTGGCATGAATTCATGCAGGATAGGTACGGCAATGGCACCATAGGTAAGGGTAGCAAGGAATGCTACAGCCCAGTTTGCGCTATTTCGACCGCAAAGTGCTATCTTGTCGCCCTTTACTACACCAGAGTTCTCAAACATGATGTGTAGCTTCTCAATTTTGCGTGCTACATCATGGTACTGCAAGGTTGCTCCCTTGTAGTCTGTCAGAGCATCCATATCCCAATGGTCTACGATGCTCTTTTGGATGAGTGCGTTAAAGCTTGGAATCTCCATATTCTTGTTATTTAACGATTTGCTTTTTTATATTTTTCTCGTACTGAAGTCAGTTTGCTGATGATAGACCTTATCTGCTGATGGTCTGTCAGCAGATAGGGTCTGTCTCTAGATAGCGTTCTGATAGAGGTAACGCTTGATAGACTTCTTGGCTGTCTTTTCAAATTCCTGATTATGAAGTTTGATGCGTGACACCTTTGCGAAGCTAGGTATCTGCATGTTCAGTTCCTTGCGGTTCTGCTCCATGATGTTCTCCAGGTCTTCGTCTGTAAAGCCGAGGTTGTTAACTTCTTCCATATCCGGATGAACCAGAGCTACCAGCTTGTCATCGCTCTGTATTACAATGCTCTCGTTGACCATAGCCATGGAGTTGAGCTTGTCCTCAATCTCTTCCGGATAGATGTTCTGTCCGTTAGGTCCCAGCAGCATGTTCTTGCTTCTGCCTTTAACGAAGATATGTCCGTCGGCGGCCATCGTTGCCAGGTCGCCTGTATGGAACCATCCGTCTTTATCTATTACGGCATCTGTTGCCTCCTGGTTCTTGTAATAGCCCTTCATCACATTGATGCCGCGGCAAACCAGTTCACCGGCTACGTTCTCCGGGTCATCGCTCAAAACCTTTACCTCCATGTGCTTCACGGCAACACCACAGCTTCCTGCTACATAGTTGTCCTGATGGGCAAAGGTGATAAGTGGAGCCGTCTCAGTGGTACCATATCCCATGGCGATAGGGAAACCTACGCTGATGAAGAAGTTCTCTATCTCCTTGTTGAGCGGAGCACCACCCACAACAACCTCGTAAGGACGTTCGCCAAACTTTCTCAATACAAACTCGCGAACCTTCTCCTTGATGCGCTTATTGATGACAGGCATGTTCATCAGCAGTCGTGCACGGTTGGTTTGGATATGTGGGAATACTTCCTTTCTTACAATCTTGTCTACTACAAGCGGCACCGCATAGAGGATGTCTGGCTTGATTTCTGACAACGCCTCTGAGATGAGCGTTGGGCTCGGCAGACGGGTAAGGAAGAAGATATGGTTACCCAATACTATATTGAAGAGAAATTCTGTCATGAGTCCATACATGTGAGCCATCGGAAGGGTAGAAAGGATGTTGCAGTTCTTACCTATCTTAGGTTTCACTGAATCGATGAGGTAGTCGAGATTACCCCAAAGTGCTCTGTATGGGAGCATCACACCTTTTGAGAAACCGGTAGTTCCACTGGTATAGTTGATCATCGCCAGTTCTTCAGGATCGTCTACGTGATACTTCACGTGTTCTGGTCTGAAATACTTAGGATATCTGTGGCCGAACATTGCATTGAGGTTCTCGCGCGCATAAGTCAGTTTCTCTGAGCGCGAAATGACAAGCGAATTGTCCGGAAGATAGATGATTCCTTCCAGCGAAGGCATCTCCTTTGGTGTTATCTCTGTAGCTACCACGTCACCAACGAACAGAAGTTTGCTTTCGCTGTGGTTCACGATGTTGTGAATCTGCTCAGGCTTGAATTCGTTCTGTATAGGTACGACAATGGCTCCGTAAGTAATAATGGCCAGGAAGGCTACTGCCCACTGGCTACTATTTCTTCCGCAGACGGCAATCTTGTCGCCCTTCTTTACATCGCTGTTTTCGAACAGGATGTGTAGCTTCTCAATCTTTCTGGCAATATCGTGATATTGGAGGGTTGTGCCCTTGTAATCGGTGAGCGCATCCAGATTCCAATTCTTGATAATGCTGTTCTCAATATACGAGTTAAAACTTGGTATTGAATTCATTGCACAATTTACAAAATTTTGTGCAAAGATAATGAAAATAGTGCACACTGCAAAATAAAATGTGCACTATTTTCAAAAACTATATAAAATAATTAGTTTTTTTCCTTTTTAGTCTACATATTGTGGTGTTATAGACTGTATTTTACTCATATCTCATTGATTTGGCTGGATGGATATGAGAAATCAGGTAGCTTGGTGCTACGAGCATGAAGATGCTTATCAGCAGCGTAGCTATGTTCAGGGCTATGATGGCAAGCCAGTTGAATTCTACCGGAACGGTACTTACATAATAGGTCTGTGCATCGAGTTTGATGATGCCTGTAAAGTACTGGAGGGTAAGAATGCCGAGGGCGATGATGTTGCCCAGAAGCATACCCTTGCCGATGATGAAGACGGCAAACCACAGGAAGGTGTGGCGGATGGTCTTGTTGCGGGCACCCAATGCCTTCATTACGCCTATCATGGAGGTGCGTTCCAGAATGATGATGAGCAGACCGCTGATCATGGTGACGCCGGCTACTATCAGCATCAGACCGAGAATAATCCAGACATTCAGATCCATCAGGCTCAGCCATTGGAAGATGTTTGGATTCAGGTCCTTGATGGTAGAACTGCTGTAGGTTTCTCCATAGTGATCTACCGTGCGGTTCACCTTATTAATAATATAATCTTCAGTCTCGTTGAGCTTGTTGAAGTCGTTTACTGTCAGTTCTGCACCGCTCGCCTGGTCTTCTTCCCATCCGTTCAGTTTCACGGCAGTATAGAGGTCGGTGTATACCATTACCTCATCATACTTCTTCAGGTTGGTCTGATAGATACCCTTGATGGTGAAGCGGCGCATACGCACTGCGTTGTCATCAAAGAAGTAGGCAAAGATGCGTTCTCCCGTCTTCAACTTCAGCTTATCAGCCATCAGCTGTGAGATGAGAATCTGGTTATGACTCGCTTTGTCATCAAACTTAGGGATGCTGCCTTCGATCATGTTCTGATGGATAAAGGTAGAATCGAAATCAGGTCCTACACCTTTGAACATGACGCCCAGGAAATCGCTGTCCGTCTTCAGGATTCCCTCTTTCATGGCAAATTTCTGCACATGTTTTACGCCAGGTATCTTTTTCAGTACGTTGACCATCGAGTCGTTCATGACCACCGGATACTGGTTTTGCTGCTGCAGCGTCATGAAGTCGGCCACCTGTATATGGCTTCCGAATCCTATTACCTTGTCGCGTATGGTATGCTTGAATCCGAGCACTACGCATACCGACATAATCATAATGGCGAGTCCGATAGCAACACCTGCAGTGGCTATATGAATAGCAGGGCGAGAAACTTTACGTTTATCGCCCTGATCGCTATATAATCTCTTTGCTATAAATAGAGGAAAATTCATCTTTGCGGGGAATGTTGAGTGTTGAATGTTGAGTGTTGAATGTTAAATGTTGAATGTTGAATGTTGAATGTTGAATGTTGAATGTTGAGTGTTGAATGTTGAGTGTTAATTTAATCTTTGTGTCCGTTAGGCAACTCAACATTCAACACTCAACATTCAACATTATCAAAGTCCTTCGTCTTCCACTCTTCCCGGATAAGCCTCAAGTGCCTTACCCAGAACCACCAGGGCACGCTCCAGATCGTGTTTCTTCAAGACGTAAGCTACACGAACCTGATTGTGACCGGCTCCAGGAGTCGTATAGAAACCGGAGGCTGGAGCCATCATGATGGTTTCGCCCTCGTAGTTGAATTCCTCCAGACACCAGCGGCAGAACTTTTCTGAATCATCGATAGGCAGTTTGGCTACGGTATAGAAGGCTCCCATAGGAATAGGAGAGTATACGCCCGGAATGCGGTTCAAACCGTCTATCAGGCACTTACGGCGCTCTACATACTCATCGTATACATCGCGGTAGTACTCTTCAGGAGCATCCAGAGAAGCTTCGGCTACAATCTGACCGATCAGTGGAGGAGAGAGACGGGCCTGGCAGAACTTCATCACCGCCTTGCGGATTTCTGCATTCTTGGTGATGAGGGCACCTACACGGATACCGCACTCACTGTAACGCTTCGAAACAGAATCGATGAGAACCGTGTTCTGCTCGATGCCTTCCAGGTGCATCGCACTGATATAAGGACTGCCGGTATAGATATACTCACGGTAAACCTCATCAGAGAAGAGATAGAGGTCGTACTTCTTCACCAGGTCACGAATCTGATTCATCTCTCTGCGGGTATAGAGATAGCCCGTAGGGTTGTTAGGGTTGCAGATCAGAATGGCACGGGTGCGCTCATTGATCAGCTCCTCAAACTTCTCCACCTTAGGCAGGGAGAAACCTTCTTCTATCGTTGTGGCGATGGTACGGATCTTGGCACCCGCCGAGATGGCAAACGCCATATAGTTAGCGTAAGCAGGTTCTGGTACGATAATCTCGTCGCCAGGGTTGAGGCAGCTCATGAAAGAGAAGAGTACAGCCTCAGAACCTCCCGATGTAATGATGATATCATCGGCAGTTACGTTGATGTTGAATTTCTTATAGTAATCTACAAGCTTCTCGCGATAGCTGAGATAGCCCTGACTTGGAGAATACTCCAAGACCGTGCGGTCTATATGCTTCAAGGCATCTAGGCCACATTGAGGAGTTGGAAGGTCAGGCTGACCGATGTTGAGGTGATATACCTTTACTCCACGTTTTTTTGCTGCGGCAGCCAGAGGAGCCAACTTTCTGATAGGTGACTCTGGCATTTCAAGACCGCGTACAGATATTTCTGGCATCTTAAAATATTGTTTCTTTCTATTAATTATCCGTGTCGAAAATTGAATTCTATGACCTGTCGGTCTTTTCAATTTACGCTATTCGGCTGCAAAGATAAGAAAATTAGATGAGAATTGAGAATAACTTTCGGTTAAATTTTATTTTTTGATTAAAAACTCTTTAAATATGTCGCTCTTTGCTTTCTTTTTTATAACTTTGCACTTAATTTCAAGAATTGTTATAAGATTATACTAATTAATTAAAATAAGTAAGAAGAAAAATATGAGAAGTAGAACAAGTACATGGTTTGAGACCAAAGTGAAATATCAGAAGACAATGGAGGATGGTTCAGAAAAGGTTGTTTCTGAAGCATACGTAGTAGATGCTTTGAGCTTTACCGAGGCTGAGAGCGCCATCATCGATGAGATGTCGGTTTATGTAAGCGGCGAGTTGAAGGTGAGCGGTATCGGTAAGGCTTGCTACGGCGAAATCTTCTTCAGCGATGTGGATGATGATGATAAGTGGTATAAGGCTAAACTCCAGTTCATCACGATTGATGAGAAGAGTGAGAAGGAGAAGCGCAGCAATGTTACTTATCTTGTTCAGGCTAAGTCTCTCGCCCGTGCCCTCCGTTATATTGATGAGGTGATGGGCAAGACCATGATAGATTATGATGTGGTTGGTTTGAACGAAACCAAACTGATGGATGTATTCGAGCATCATGCTCCTAACGAGAAGAAAGAGGAGAAGAATGATGTGCCTGAATACGAGGAGAAATAATTCAACATTCAACATTTAAAATATGGACTATGATGTAAAAGGAAATCTCCATGAGGTGCTGGGCAGCTTGCCTGCCGGTGTCCGTCTCGTTGCCATCAGCAAGTTCCATCCCAACGAGTATATCGAGGAGGCTTATGCTGAAGGACAGCGTATCTTCGGCGAGAGTCATGAGCAGGAACTCGCCAAGAAGGTGACTTCGCTGCCTGAGGACATCGAGTGGCATTTCATCGGTCATCTGCAGACCAATAAGGTGAAGTATATCGCACCTTATATCTCGATGATTGAATCGGTAGACAGTCTGAAACTTCTCAAGGAGATTGAGAAGCAGGCTGCCAAGCACGATCGTGTGGTGAAGGTCCTTCTGGAACTTCATCTGGCTGAGGAAGATACCAAATCGGGTCTTTCTCTTGATGCTTGCCGCGAACTCCTTGAGGCAGGCGAATGGCGGGAGATGAAGCATGTGAAGATTTGTGGCATCATGATGATGGCATCTAATACAGACGATGAGCAGCAGATTGCTCAGGAGTTTGATGAGGCTGCCCGGTTCTTTGATGAGATAAAGGCCAGATACTTTGCTGATGATGATGCTTTCTGCGAGCGTAGCTGGGGTATGAGTCACGATTATCATATTGCCGTCAAGCACGGCAGCACGATGGTTCGTGTAGGTACCACCATCTTCGGTCCTAGAATATATTAAAATAATAAGAGGGTGTGTCATTAAACATGACACACCCTCTTTGTTTATATATTAGTATACTATCTTCTGTCCCTTGCTGGTGATGTAAATCTTGCCCTTTTGTGGAACGGAAACCTTTCTGCCTTCCAGATCAAAATAGGCTGTCGGTCTGTCTTTACCGATGATGACCGAAGAGATTCCGGTAGGAGAGAAGTTCTTGAGATAATCGAAGGTAACCAGACCGGTTGCTTCATCCTTTGTGATGTTGTAGAGCGGATGACTCGTATCAACACTGTTGTTCAGGGTGATACTGGTCAGACTGTTCACCTCGTACTCTGTAGCAGAGCCCGCCTTGTAGGTCGGAAACGGGTCGTTCTGAAGACTCGTTATAATATCAGCATCGCTGACGCCCCTGTTATAGCTGTTGTATACCATTCCGTCTGCAGGAACAATCATGACCCTTGGCTTACCTGTCGTGTTGTTGGGTTTATCAAACAGATTAACTGAATTCTTGTCATCGTAGTCGATGCGCCATACCAGCAATCCGTAACCAAAAGCCTCCTTGTACCATCCCTCGTTTCTGATATTCTGCAGCAGCAGGTATTCGCCCTGGCTGTTGGCTATAATCTTGTATGCATCCGATGCCTTGTCGTATGGTTCCAGCTTTATCTGCTGCGCCTCGGTATCAGAAAGGAGGGTAGGCTGTTTCCATCCAACGATGCTCTTCTCCCATGGTGAATAAGGGATAGGCTGATAGCCGTTAGCCTGATAATTGCCCATATCCATAACGTCCCAATATTCAGGACTCTGGTTATGGTTTGTGAGGCTGTTGGTCGGATAGATGTCTGGCAAACCGAGGGTATGCGAAAATTCATGGCAGAAGAGACCGATACCATTGATGTAGTATTTGCCGTCTTGGGTATCTTCAGGCTTATTGTTCAGCTCGTTGTTAATGCCGAACCGGGATACTATTTTCCCATCATAGGTTCCCACTCCTACGGTACCCGATTTCGGCCAGAGACAATCGCCTGAATTACCTGAGAAGCTTTCAGAATAGCCGGCATAGATTACATATACCAGGTCTACATATCCGTCGCCATTGCTGTCGTAATCTGCAAAGTTAACCTGATTGTCTACCTGCTGGCAGGCTTCCTGAATCATCTGATGATAGTTGGTGTCACTTCCGTCGTCAACTCCGTTCTTGCCATAATAAGCTGAAATCTTGCTTACCGTAACAGGACCCACTACATCAAACTGTGGTATAAACTGGTTATCGCTCATGTCAGCGAAATACTGCTGTACGCTACCATAGTTCTGGCAGTAAGGCATGTCGGTGATAAACACTTCTTTATCAGCCTCAGGCATAGCTTCTCCCTTTTTTCCGTTGAGGTAATGGTTGAATGTAGCAACCGGATCCTTACTCTTGAACTTCACATCCTGAAACTGCACCAGGAGTACCAATGCCTTCGGGCTTCCCTTATGAGGGAAATAGCTTGGGCTCCATGTTCCTATTTCTGATGCTCTTGTAAGATTCTCTGAAGAGAAAGCACGGGTCTTTCGGGTGTTCAGCTCTTCGGTAGTTATCTTTTCGTATTTTCCGTCTTGGGTTTCCCGCAGGGGCGTACCGTCCAGCAGCATGTAGTAGTGGAAGGTTTCGTCGCCATGCAGGGTAGCACATGCTACGGTTCCATCAGCCAGCATAATCTTGGCGATGCCCGGTTTAGCCTTTACGGCATAGAGATTGGCGATGCCCAGGAAGGCGAGCGCCAGAGAGATGATTGTCTTCTTCATAATCTGTTAGGATAGATTTCGTTTATTTTTAGAAGAATTGCAAGTTGGCTCCACACGCCCTGAAAGGGCAGAAGCTCCTAGCCCAGGGCAGCGCCCTGGGTTATTATGGACGCAAACTTGTCGCCCTGTAAGGGCAAAAGCTTTAAATACCGGGCAATTTATAAGGCTTTTGCCCTTACAGGGCGCCTTGCTGATTGCTATTATACCCAGGGCGATGCCCTGGGCTAGGAGCTTCTGCCCTTTCAGGGCGTGCAGCTTCTAGGAGCTTTTGGGCCTTCAGCCCGTACTTAAACCACATGCGAAAGTTCTGTTGTTTATTTATAAAAGTATTGTCCTTTCTTCTGAGTCTGGTGACCAAACTCGATGGCGTGATGCGGACAATGGTGATAGCAGGTAAAGCAGGTGAGGCAATCCTTGTGATGCAGCCATTCCGGATATTCTCCGTGCCCGCCCTTGATATCGCCTACAGGACAGACGTTGGCACAGATGCCACACTTCACGCACTTGTCTTTCTCCACATGAAACCGCTTGTCGGTGATGAGCACCTTCTCAAAGAAACCGCCCACAACCTTGGTGAAGAACCAGGGGATAGGACCTTTTACCAGACGGTTCACGCCTTCTTTCCGATCGAATATCTCTTCGCAGATAACCGCCAGCTCCTGTGCCGATTTCGATTTCTTACGAACTTCGCGCTCCTTCGGATCAACATCCATGAAAGGAAGTCCTACATAAGATTCCGGCATGATGAGCGAGTAGGAAGCAGAAACCTCCGTGATGCCCAATGCCTGAAGCGATGCATTCAGCGCAATCGTATCGTTGAGGTTTTCGATGGTGAGTCCGATGCTGTCGCCTGCTGTACAGACGCAATAGGCGAAAGGATGCTTTCTGACCATCTTCTTATTACCTTCTGTAGTAGCATCAGAAGTTATCTTCATCTTCCTGATAAACTCCCTTACAAGGCGTGGAACTCTCCAGCCATGTACGGGGAAAACGAATCCGAGCCGTTCATTCTCTTTCAGAATAAACGGCTCGGCTATATTGTGGCTTGAATCATCCGCCCGCATATAAGGGGCGATAGGAATCAAGTCTTCGTGTGTAGCCGCTGCCAGTCTGGCTGCTGCCCACTTGGTATTTCCAGTTCCTGAGAAATAGAAAATCATGCTTACTTTTAAATATGTATTGAGCTAGATTATTTCTTTTCTGTCATAACACCTTCTATATAGAGACGTGACATTTCTACATTGCCGTTAGAACGGACGGTGATGCTCTTCTTGAAATGACCAGGGAACATGCCCTTGCCGTTATAGGTAACACTAATCTGTCCCTTCTCGCCTGGAGCGATAGGCTTCTTGGTGTAAGAAGGTATGGTACAGCCGCAGCTGGCAATAGCCTGGTTGATAATCAAAGGCTTGTTGCCCACATTGGTGAAGGTAAAGGTAGCCTTCTGTACCGGATTTGACTCTTCGAACGAACCGAAGTTGTGTATCAGTTTGTCGAACTTAATCTCTGCCTGAGCAGATGCAGTAGCTACAAGAGCCACCAGCATAGTGAGTGTCAATATGATTCTTTTCATCTTCATATCCTTTCTTCTTTTTTATATTTTCTCTTTAATTTGTTTCTTATTTTTATTTAATTCGATGCAAAAGTACATATAAAGTTTAGTATTACGTTACTTTTTTACATTATTTAACCGAACTTTCGCAAGTTTTGTCCCACACGCCCTGAACCAACGGTCACCGGCCGAAGGGAAAGGTAAAGGGCAGAAGCTATCATGTAAGCCCCACACGCCCTGAAAGGGCAGAAGCTCCTAGCCCAGGGCATCGCCCTGGGTATAATGGCAGTCAACAATGCGCCCTGTAAGGGCAAAAGCTTTAAAATACCTGGTACTTGAAAGCTTTTGCCCTTTCAGGGCGACAAACTTGCGTCTATGATTACCCAGGGCGATGCCCTGGGCTAAGAGCTTCTGCCCTTTCAGGGCGTGTGGAGCCCACTTGCGAAACTTGAATATCAGCTGAATAGAGGGCTAAATGTGGAATTTGATTTCATTCAGCCAAGCCTGAACACTGAAGCAGGGACAGGACTTGTGGACGTTCGGGAGATCACGATGACCTAGGATCTCGGCTTCGGGATAGTCTACGCACAGACTCGTCAGGAGATTCTGGAGCGACTGCTTCTGAGCCTTCGTACGGGTATCTGCCGGATTGCCGTCGGCGTCGAGACCGCCTTCGTAACAGATGCCGATACTGTGTGCATTGAAATGGCGGGCGTGGGCGCCGATTTCTGACTCGGGACGTCCGGGGTAGATGACGCCGTCTTTCGTGATGTAATAGTGATAACCGATGCTGCGGAAACCACGGGCTAAATGACAGGCTTCGAGCTTTTCGAAGGTGAAGTCCTGCGTGACGCGGGTGGCAGAACAGTGAATGACAATAAGTGATATTTTTCTTGTGTTTTTCATAGTGCTGAATCTTTAAAGGGTTGATACTACTGGCAGCTCTGCACACAAAAGGCAGAGGCTACGGCGGTGAGAACGGTAATGACGAAATTCAGAATTTTCTTGAGTGTTTCTCTTTTCATTTTCATTTGATTTAAGGTTAATAAATGGATTGGGGGCTCGGATTTCCTATATCCGGGCGATACTGGAGAAGGAAGGCTGACAGGATGAGCAGATGGGCTTGATAGCGCGTGTTTCAATGATGCTTGCTATATGGATGAATAGCCGGGGGTGCTATAGCCGAATCCCGGACTGCATCCTGTCTAAAACCTTCTTTCTTCATCTACTGGCGAGGGGGTTACTCCAGGCCGTCGCTACCATCGGAGCCGCTACTCTCGGTGTTGCCGGATCCGCCAGTCTGTGTTGAGTCGCCACCTTGGTTTGTGCCGCCACCCTGGGTAGTATCGCCTGTGTTGTCCTTACCGCCGTCTGGTGGAGTAACATCTCCTGTTACGGCTGTGGCCTTCTTCAGGGATGCATCGAGGTTCAGACTGTTTGCCTTGAACTCACCGGTGCCACGGGCACGGAGTTTCAGTCCGGCAATGTTCTTGGTGATGCTGAACTCCTTCTCGGAGGCAGCACCTTCCTTGTTCTTGATGCCGATGCTGAAAATGGCGAGGTCGGGAATCTTCACGGCGATACCCTGCAGAACCAGTTCTCTTACGCAGCTCACCATGTCGGTGAGCATACCCTTGATGGCTCCCTTGGAGAACGGGGTGTTGTGACTTTCCATGTGCTCTGCGAGTTCATCAAGACCATAGGTCTGGGTGATTACAGGGTAGGCGAAAAACTTGCCGTAAGCGGCGCTCAACTTCTCGTTGACATACTTCTTCAATGTGTACAGAATCATAGTGTCTTCATTTTAAGGTTAATAAATTGTGTTTGTGTAGTAGGGGGCGCTGCGCATTGCCTCTTGGTGGTATGAGATGTTATCTCTGAACCACAATGCAAAGATACGAAATCGGTGAGGGGTCAACTCACAGTTGCTCATACTTGCTCATGTTTTATCATACTTTTTCATAGATTCTTTTTTTCTGGAGTTTATAAGCCCACTGAACTTTCGCAAGTAAGCTCCACACGCTCTAACAGTGCAGAAGGTGCTGTGGTATAAGTCCGTAATACGGACTTGCGAGCTGTTGATTTATGACACACCCTCTTTTGGGCCTTCAGCCCGTACTTGAACCACATGCGAAAGTTCAATCAATTATTTGCATGTTTTCGTAAATGTTTTGAGAATATTTTACCTTTTTCTGAAATTATTTTCGTACTTTTGCAAGCGTATTTCAGATTTGCTGAAAGTGGATGTAAACGATTTGTTGAACAAAGAATGTATCAAAGAATGATGAACGATATATTGAAACAGATAAACGCTGGCGAGGTGTCGGGGGTGCAGTTCAAGGAACGCATTCTCGACAAATATGATATTGCCTGTGAGTTAGTGGCGTTCAGTAATTCACATGGTGGTAAGTTGGTAGTTGGTATAAAGGATAAGACCGGAGAAACCAATGCCTTGTCGTATTCTGAGGTACAAGAAACAACCAACTTGTTGAGTGACATTGCTTCAGAAAACGTAGTGCCATCCATTCTGATAAAGATAGATACTATAGAAGTTGAGGATGGAAACTTGGTTATTGCTACAGTGAAGGAAGGACTCAACAAGCCTTATCATGACAACAGGGGGATCGTATGGGTGAAGAATGGTGCCGACAAGCGTAAAGTGTTCGATAATGCAGAACTTGCAGAAATGATGACCGACTGCGGTAGTTTTGCACCAGACGAGGCTGGTGTTAGGGATGCAACTGTCAACGACCTTGATGCAACGACCATCAAGCAGTTTTTGGGCAACCGTTTTGATAGAGTGTTGGAAAAGAAAGGCTTGACAGGTGACGCTTTTAATGAAGCATCACTTGATATGATATGCTCTGCCATCGCTAAGGGGCATGACTGTGAGAAGATACTTCGCAATCTGCGATTTATCCGTCCAGATGGTACACTGACCGTTGCTGCCATGCTTTTGTTTGGCAAATACACCCAGCGCTGGATGCCAATGATGACAGCCAAGTGTATCTGTTTTGCTGGCAACAGTGTTGGCAGCAAGGTGTTCCGTGACAAGGTAAATGATGCTGATATGGAGGGAAATCTGCTTCACCAATATGACACGATCATGGATTTCTTCACTCGTAACCTACATAATGTGCAGGTGGGAGATGAATTCAACAGCATGGGTAAGTTGGAAATACCTTACACCAGTTTGGTTGAGTTCACGGTAAACAGCCTTGTACATCGCTCGTTGAACATGAAAGCTCCTGTTCGCATTTTCATTTTCGACAATCGTGTTGAGATTCACAGTCCTGGTGCATTGCCTAACGGACTCACTATTGATGACATCAAGGCAGGAACCTCTATGCCTCGCAATATGTTCCTTTTTAACAATGCTATATACTTGCTGCCATACACTGGTGTTGGTAGCGGCATCACTCGTGCACTGGACGAAGATATCAATGTCACGTTTATGAATAATGACAAGGCACAGGAATTTGTCATCACGGTTTGGAGAGAAGAAAGTAACCAAGTCGAGGGGGAAAGTAACCAAGTCGGTAACCAAGTCGAAGAAAAAAGTAACCAAGTCCAAGACTCTGACACTCGACTTAGACACTCTGGCACCGACTTAGACACTTCCGAGAACGACTTAGACACTCGACTTAGACACTCTGACACTCCAAAAGTGTCATTGTCTAACAAGCAAAGGGACATAGTAAATTTCTGTTCTGTTCCTCGAACCACCAAAGAGATACTTGACAGAATTGGAGTCAGCATGCATTCCAAGAACCGTGAACGTTACATCACATCCCTTGTTGCAGCAGGATATTTGCAGATGACCAACCCTGAAAATCCTACGGCAAGCAATCAGAAATACAAGAAAGTAACAATAAAATAGTAAGAATGATAGACTCTTTATATTTCCTTCAGTTCGCATGTTTCATCTTCATGCTCATCAATGCCCTTATCCTCGGCATCACCCACCTGCACATGAAGTGGACCAACCGACGCTATGAGTGGTCACGCTGGCTGATACTTGCAGGTATGATGGGACTTGCCATACAATATCTCTTGCAGATGCACTTGGGTTTTCGTGCGAAAAGCGATGACTTGGGAGCTATTTTCAACATTCTTGTCTATACCCCATGCATTACCACTATCGCCATGGGCATATACAACATTGAGGCGACCCATGCCAACCGCCGAAAGATGAACATCGTCTGCGCTTGCATTTATGCCGCCATCATAGCAGTTTTCTGCATAGGCTACAGCAATAGTGGAAGTCTTAACATTGGCAACTGGCTCTATGCGATGCTCGTATTGTTCGGCACAAACGTAGCGTATTGCATCTATATGATTATGATTGAGATGCGGAAACGCAAGAAAATGTTAGAGCTGATGACAGGTGGCGACATGCTGCCCTACGTGCGATATGCCCGAGCCAGTGTCTTCGCCCTGTTCTTCTCTACCCTTACCATGCCTTTCGTCATCCTCTCTACCACCTTATTATATATAATAGGTCCGTTGGCTCTGCTCACTATCCTTTTCTTCAACCTGAGTTTCGTGGCATTGGGCTACAATTACGTTCCTACCGAGGAACTCTTGGATAAGGAGGAAGAAGAAAGCGCAGCCATAGCAGATGAAGAAACAGAAAGCTCCAATGGGCAGTATGCAGAACCTATAGGCGATAAAGAAAATTTACAGTCAATTTCTCAGGAGCGTCAGATGTTCATCAAGGAGAAGCTCGACAAGTGGTGTGCTGATTTGGGCTACAAAGACACCACAGTAAACATGTTCACCCTGTCACGCTCGCTGAACATTTCCAAGAACGAGTTGTCACGCTACTTCACATCATGCCTTAATTCCACCTTCCGCATCTGGCTTGCCGAGGTACGTTTCGAGGCAGCAAAGAAGATGATGCTCGACTATCCCGACTACAACAACGACATCATTTCTGCCGAATGTGGCTTCTCTTCACGCTCCTATCTCTATCGCATATTCAAAGAGAAAGAAGGTTGCTCCCCAACTGCCTGGAGAGCGAAAATACAATAAAATCACGCCTTAGGTGTCTACTTCCCCCACCAAGTAGACACCTATTTTGTAGGAAGTAGACACCTAAGTGGGGGAAGTAGACACCTTTTTCCGAAGAAAAACACTATATTTGCACCATGGAAAATATAATAGAGACTTTCATGAAAGAGGAACAGGCTATTTTTATAGTGGCATTGTGTCTTCTGTTGTTCGCCATAGTCATGAGCTATGCCATGGTTCAAGACTACAGGATATATCTTGATGAAAACTACAAGGCTCGCTACAGCTTCTGTGATTTCATCAAGAGAGAAAGATTCTATATCTATCTGTTTCTCGGACAGACTTTCGTCATCATCCTGGGATTTACAGTATATCTGATGGCAATGAGAGAAAATATGTAAGAAAGTATAATAATAATAATTTACAGTTATGAATAACAAAAAACAAAGAAACAGGCTATTCACGATGCTGCTGCTCGTGATGGCTATCCTCATACCTTATGGGGGGGCATGGGCACAAACGCGTCCTTCCAAAGGTGATGGCAAAGTAGGCAATCCTTATAAGATATCCACAGCTGCAGAACTGGCGTGGTTCCGCGACCAGGTGAATAGCGGTAATAATACTATTTCAGCCACGCTGACTAAAGATATTGACTTGTCAGAGTTCTGCCATGCGAAGGATGGCACCACGTATACAGATGAGCTCAGCTGGACTCCTATCAATTGGTATCAAGGTACATTTGATGGTAACGGGAAGACAATCAGCAATCTCTACATCAATGCCACCTCTAATTATACCGGTTTCTTCGGCTATGCTTATGTTGGCAGTATCAAGAATATCACTTTCGACAATGCGAGGGTGAAGAATACTGGTGGTTATAATTTTGGAATTTTGGCAGGAAACGCAGGTTCTTGTATTATTGAAAATATCAAGACCTTGGCAAACTGTTCGGTAGAAGGAGAAGACTACGTTGGCGGAATAGCAGGAGTTGCTAACGGCAACATCAGCAACTGCGAAAACCGTGCAACAGTGAAGGGTATAAGATATCTCGGAGGAGTTGTAGCTGCCTATTTCGGTAATTCCATCACTTCATGCGCCAATTATGGTGTCGTAACAGGCTCGGGAGAGAGCGTTGGTGGCATTGCTGGATATTTTAACTCAGGAACCATTCAGAACAGTGCCAACTATGGCGATGTAACGGGAACTGATAATGTCGGAAATTTGATAGGACTTGCTGAAGAATGCAACCTGAACAATGTGCTTGGCACTGGTAATGTTACTGCTACTTCTGCAAAGCTTGCCGGTCTCCTTGTTGGAAACATAAGAAAATCCTCCAGCACCGCTTCTGGCATCTTGGCATACAACAGCAGCGCGAAGCTTACCATCAATGGAACTGAGCAGACAGGCGATGCCGTCAAGGCTATCGGAGGAGGCTCATTGACATCAGCTGAAAAGATAATGGCATTTACTGAAGAACAGTTGAAGAGCGGATTGGTTGCCAATCAGCTTCAGAAAAACGTATCAGGAAGTGCAAGATGGGGACAAAAACTGAACACAAACGATTATCCTTTACTTGGCTCTGCTGATGAGGTTTACTTGGATGGTAATCTGACAATGAATTGTTTAGGCGAGCTGGAAGGTACAGGTACATTTACCAATACCAAGCCTGCACAAGAGGGCACATTTACGTTTAAGCATGGCGATAGTCCCAAACATCACAAATTCGTGGCTGCTACCTGCACCACAGATGGCAACATCGAATATTGGGAATGTAATCTTTGTCATAAGTCTTTCTCGAACGAGCAGATGACACAAATGGTGAGCAGTCTTGTAATAGTATCAGCTACCGGACATGAATATGATGAGAACGACAAGTGCACGAAGTGCCAGCAGGAAATTCCTTTCTTGAAATTGGGCAACAATTCCATAACAATCGGAAAGGTATTTGGCGATAGGAATGAAATCAGCGGTTACAACCTTTATAAATATACAGCTCTAGAAGATGGTACATTGGAGGTGACGGCAAACAGCAACCGTAAAAATACCTATGGTACCCTGTGGGAGAGCCGTACGGCTGCATCTTGCTTGACTTCCGATAATTCTTGGCCTGACTTCAAAATCACCTATACTGTAACGAAAGGCACCACTTATTATATCGGCGCAAGAGAATTTTTTGGCAAAGCCATCGAAGGCGAAGTCAAGCTCAATGTAAAAATGAATGGTCTTGATCGTGAATTGCCAGCAGGTATGACTGGTAAAGGAACAGAGGCGGAACCATTTGTGCTGAAGACGGCAGATCATCTGGCGTGGTTCCGTGACTGCGTGAATGAATGTAACACATTAGTCTGCGCAAAGATTGCCGATGATGTGAAAGAAATTGATATGAGCACTGTATGCCATAAGGCTGATACCGAAAAGCAGGTAGCAGAGCTCAGCTGGACTCCTATTGGTAACTTTGATAATAATTATCAAGGTACATTCGATGGCAACGGGAAGACCATCAGTAATCTCTACATCAATGCCACCTCTGAATTTGCCGGTTTCTTCGGTTATCTTGCTGGTGGCAACATCAAAAACATCACTTTCGACAATGCGAAGGTGAATAGTACTGGTATTTATTATACTGGAATTTTGGCAGGATACGCAGGTTCTTGTATTTTTGAAAACATCAAGACCTTAGGAAACTGTTCGGTAGAAGGAAAACAGATAACTGGCGGAATAGCAGGAATAGCAGTGGGCAACATCAGCAACTGCGAAAACCATGCAGAAGTGAAGGGAATGGGATCTCTCGGAGGTATTTTAGGTATGTATTACGGTTCCGACAATTCCATCACTTCATGCGCCAATTATGGTGCTGTAACAGGCACGTACAGACAAGTTGGCGGCATGGTTGGATATTTTGACTCTGGAACCATCCAGAACAGTGCCAACTATGGCGATATAACTGGAAAAGATAATGTCGGAAACCTGATAGGAGAAGGTGTTATATGCAATCTGAACAATGTGCTTGGCACTGGTAATGTTACTGCTACTTCTGATACAGAGCGTGCCGGTCTCCTTGTTGGGCGCATAAGCAAATCCTCCAGCGCCGCTTCTGGTATCTTGGCATACAACAGCAGTGCTAAGCTGACCATCAATGGAGCTGAGCAGACAGGTGAAGCTGTCAAGGCTATCGGAGAAGGCTCATTGACCTATCCTGAAGGCGTGAATGAAGCTGACGTGATCAAGGCATTCACCGCAGAGCAGCTGAAGAGCGGTGAGGTGGCTTATTTGCTTGCCGAAGGCAAAGTATTAGGCGAGCAGGTATGGGGACAGCAGTTAGGCAAGGACCAATATCCCGTTCCCGGCTCTGACAATAAAGTAATCAAGGCTGCACAGGGCGACAAGGATGCAAATGGCAACGATACATATTGGGCAACATTCAGCAATCCGACAAACGATGTAACCCTTTCTGTTCCTTCAGACAGATCGCTTAATGTCTACAACGCAACGGTAAGCGGTGGCAAGCTGACATTGACACAACGCAACGACAACCAAGTGGCAAAGGAAGAGGGTGTGCTACTGAAGACTGACGGAGAGTATGTCAATGCAAAGGCAAACGAGACAAATGAGTTGACAAAAGTTTCCTCTGATGTCAACCACCTTGTGGCTACACCAGCTGAAGCTAAGACTGTAACAGCAGAAACTGGTTGTAAACTCTATCGTCTCACATATAATAATGCTACAACAAAAGAACGTCTCGGCTTCTACCTCAGCAACGACGGAATAAGCCTCAAAGCGACTCCTGGAAAGGCTTATCTGCAAGTATCTGAAAATGAAGCAAAAGACCCATCATCGGCAGCACTCGCTCGCAGCTTTGTATTCGGTGGCGGCAACGAGACAACAGGCATAGAGGGAATCACCATTATGGGTACTGACGTGCAGCGTCATGGCACTATTGAAGGAATCTTCGACCTCCAAGGTAGAAAGATAAGCAATCCGACAAAGGGCATATACATAAAGAACAACAAGAAAGTAGTAATCAAATAAAAATAGCACAATATGAAGAAAGAATATATAAAACCAGAAATGCAGGTGCATGAGATAAAAGCCCAACAGTTACTGGCAGGGTCGCAACCTGTTGAGTTTTATGATAAAAAACCAGATGATAATAATGAAGAAATGTGGTAAAGTCCTAAGCTGACAGGAATACCAATTATCTGAAAAAATAATTATCAACCCATACTTCGCGGTTGTTCCAAGGGTCTATACACCTCGACAAAAGGGTGTATAGACCCTTAATTATATGGTGATATTCGTAATCTATATCTCCGCTTTCAGCAGCTTTATATCCTCTGCCGTCATCCCCGTCATATCCATGATAGACGCTTCATCCATACCCTTTGCCAGCACATCTTCCTGGCAATTTCAAGGCTTCGCTGGGCCATGCCTTCTTCCATGCCTTCAGCTCTGCCTTTTTCCATACCTTCTTCTATTCCTTTCTGGTACCTGTCATCCAGGAGGTACAGGAGCTTTGTGGCATCAAAGCCAAGGACTGCTATCGTTTCTATACCGACATCAGAAGACGCAAAAACCATAGCCGTACTTACTTCCTAGACAGAATGCAGGAGAAGTTGAACGACAAAATGCGAAAGGATGATGAATTGAAAAGAATGAGACGTTAAAATGGCATGAAGTTGGTATTTGGAATTTTTTCGTAGAAATTCAACAGAAAGTTAACAAAAAGTTTGGTAAAGTGAAAATAAAAGCATAATTTTGCAAATTAAATAAGTACATAACATTAAAAACAAGAAGATTATGGCAATAGAAATTAAAACAATACCTGTCCTTCATGGTGAGGCAGCAGCTCGTTTCGTTGAAGCAGCTGATGAGGCATTGGAAAAGCGTGGCTCCATTGACTTCTCCAAGCAAGTAGCCAAGGCACGTGCTATATTAAAACGTTCAAAACTGTACATTTAAGGAAATTAAAGCAATCGGCTGCAATCAATATACTCTTGATAAGCTAAGAAGTGCTATAGTTCCAAGGGTCTATACACCTCGACAAGAGGGTGTATAGCCCCTTTTTCCTATTGCATAATGTCTTCAGGTAGAAGTACCTTAGCTTCTTCGTTATTATATTCCATCATGTTATGCTTTATTATTATCGTTCACAAAGATAATCTTTCTGAACGATAATTCCAAATATTTGAGCAACAATTAGTTGCTTCATTTTCAGATTAGGCGAAACAGGGTTAGGGCTCACCGAGGAAGTAGAGGATGTAGGAGACTTGCATCGGGGTGAACTCCTTGCAGTTCTTGCCGTAACCGGTGGCGGCGAGCTTCTGGAGAAGGTCGGGGATGCGCTGGATCCATCGCATCAGGTGAGCACTGGCTACCGCTGGAGTAGCATCGGGAAAATACAGGAGAGCTAGCTCTTGCTTGGTATAACTTCTTAAATCCATAGTTTTGTTTGATTTTTATAGGGTTTATGATTGAGTTGCGGTTCATAAGCTACTGACTTTTTCATCGTAAGTCTCTGACTTTTGAACCGTAAGTCTCTGACTTTTGCACCATAAGTCCTTGGTTTCCGTTTCGGAAGTAACTGGCTTCTGGGTGACAGGGTGACAGGGGTGACAGGGAATTCTGAAGATTTACTCTCGCGCGGGCAGGCAGGAAAAATCAGGCCGAAAGTTCCTGCCTGCCCGCGTGCGAGGCGAAATGTTGAAAAACTCGTGTCACCCTGTCACCCTGAACCGGATGAACCGATGGCTTGGGAACGGCTAGAAGGGGGCATCATCATCGCATTGCGGCGGGTTGATGCAGACGGATACCTGGTAAGCCTTGATTTCCTCGGCTGTACGGACGATTGCCCTGTAACCACGGCTGTGCTTGGTGCGCATCTTTTCGAATCCGAGATCATTGAAAGCCTTGCCCAGTTTCGAACTGTTCAGCTTCTGGGAGATGTTGCAACTGATGATCTGCATCGCTCTGGCTATGGACACGAACTCCCCTGTCTCCGCCTCCGTTGGCTTTCGGAAGTAGAGATCCACAAGTTCCTGTTCTAGTCTGGGCGCCTCAAAAGCGCGGTTGTGCCGGTTCTGCTGTTCTATCTCCTCATCGGTGAACCAATAGCGGAAATCACTCTTGTAGAGGGCGTAAGCCTGGGCGTAGATGCCTTCGTAATTGAACGGATGCTCACGGGGTGAGAGGATGCTCTCTATCTCGTAGGGCAGCCAGCGACGGTTACCGGTAGGGTCGCTCAAAAACTCGGGATTGTTGCCCGTGCCGCAGAAGGTGTTGATATGCTTGCGCTGCTCGGCATAATGGCCGTATGCCGCCCTTTCGTTGGTATACTGCATCGTTACCACAGCCTTCAGCTGGTTCAGTTCCGACGGACTCATCGTGTCGAGCTCTTCATAACAGATGAGTGCATACTGCGAAAGGGCGATGATATCATCCTTCGTCATGCGCCTGGCATTCGCCTTCGTATAGAAGTATTGCTTCAGTTCCGGCGGCAGGAGATAGTTGAACCAGGTGGTCTTGTAGGCGCCCTGTCTGCCGATGAATACCAGGATGACATTGTTGACGGCACCTTCGTCTATCCATCCTGCTATCATCGCCACGAGCCATTTCCTGAGGGCTTCACAGAAGGGCATCACGGGGTCTCCCTTCATCTTTACCGTGGCAGCGAGTTCGGCAATATAGTCCTTGTCGCCTTCCTGCCAGGGTGGTAGATTCTCCAGATAATCAGTGAAGGGATTGTAGGGCGGGGTATAGTCGCTCTCGATGACATTGATCATGTCGCTCTTGCTCACCCTTGCGGTTAGCGACATGTTACTCCATTGCGTGTTCAGATCGCGGTCCTGGAGGATTCGCCATTTCCCCTTCAGATACTCGTAGCGCAGGGTGATGAGGTTGAAGCGGAGTTTGATATGTCCGTCGAGGAAGTCTTTGATTTCATCTACGGTGGCATAGGGAATCTTTCCGGTTTCAGCCTTCGCCTTCTGTGGGTGAGTGGTGTTGTCGTAGCACGACTTGAACACCTGTTCTACGTCGTCGTATTCGGGAAACTGCCTGATAGCCCACTGGGTGGCTTCTTTCCTGTCGTACCGCTTCTTAGCCATCATGTAGCCCACCCGCATCACATACTGGTTGTGGTTGCCGGGTTCGTACTTTATCTTTTCGTTTTCCAGCTTGGGTTTGACGATCTGCTCGTAGTAGTCGGCGATGCGTTCCTGTTTCTTTTTCTTCTGGGCGGTCTTGAGCGTAGCTGAATGGAAATGGCTGATTTCCTCGGCGCTGAAGGCTGTGGCTTCAGGATTGAAATAGACTTCGGGGTCGTAGGCGAGTCCGCTGAGCCTTGTGATGTTCTTGCAGAGCGGATCGCTTTCCTTGCCGATGAGATGCGCATAGTAGTCGTTTCCCATGGCGAAGGCGGCGGGATAATCATCGCCTTCGTAGCGGTAGATGACGCGCAGCCCGTTGCCGCTCATGGTAACGTAGCAGAGCAGGGTGTGGGCATCGTAGCAGATTCTCTCTTTGAGCGAGCGCAGGGTGCCGTCATCCGGTTTTTCTGTGATGTGGTCGAAGTCGACCAGCGACAGATGTGTGAGGCTCCGGATGTTGTCCTTGCCTTTTCCGCCTTCGAAGATGCAGGCTACGGCGAAGAGGGGTGCATCGTGTTTGTACGACTTATTCCCCGTTTTCCGGTAAGACTCGGTGAAAAACCTGAGTTTCTCATCTTCCTTCATGAAGGTTACCAGGCCTTCCAACTGGCCAGGTGAAGGAATCTTGCTGGCCATGTTAATGAATGTACTGATGTTCATCATCTCCTAAAAATTTTATATTGTTATACAATATATGTATCGGTTATACGTTCTTTTATAGGTATGCAGATTGTTGAATCTGTAATACATGGTGCAAAGATACTAAAAAGAAAATAAAAGAGAGTTCCCGTAGTGGGAACTCGTATACAATAATTACAAACAATTTAAAAAAATTAAGCAATGAAGATTGTTAATTTTCTTGCAGACAACAGCCGTTTCGGTGTTGTTCTGAGTGAAGTGATGAAGAACCATCATGTATCTGGTTCTGATCTGATGTATTATGCTGAGATGCATAAGGAAAATGTTTTCGCAATCTAAAAGGGTAAGGGCGATTATCGGCTCAGTGTTTATGTGAGGATTGTTTCTGCTCTTCGGTACTTCATCGAAGACTCGGCAGAATACGCCCGAGTGAAGCAACGTCTTATCGAAGCAGCCTTCGATGATAGTTACTTTTTTAACAAATAATACTTTTGAATTGGATTTTTAAATTACAAAGTGGAATCCGGCGGTTGTCGGATTCCACTGATATCGTATTTTCACCCTGTGCGGCTGGAATTTCGCAGATACTGGAATGAGGTTAGGCAAACTGATTTTCGGGGGGATTGGCAGATTTATTGCAAATTTCTTGGTGGTTTCGAGAAAAAGCGTATTTTTGTGGCGAAAAGTTAAACGTTTAAATTAAAAGTTATGGAAACAACAATGTTTAATCCGGTTCAACAACATCTATTAAAGATGTTTGCTTTTGATGGTTCTGAAGAAAGGCTTTCTGAGGTGAAAACTGTTTTGAGTGATTACTTTCGTAAGAAAGCTGATACATGTTTGGAGGCACTTTGGGATTCAGGCAAGCTGAATCAGGCAAAGCTTGATGAACTTCGCCATCAGGACTTACATGCAATGCTGAAAAAGTAGTTTTATGGAAAAAATAGTTCTAGATACTAATTGTCTTGTACAGAGTATATCACCAAGAAGTCCATATCGTAGAATTTGGGATAGCTTTTTTGATGGTACTAATCTGTTTTTCAATTCGCAGATGACGCTGATATCTTTTTAGTTCTTTTATGTCCCACACGCCCTGAACCAACGGTCGCCGGCGCGTAGTGGAATTGAAAATGCTGGTCGAAGGGTAAAGCAAAGGTAAAGGGCTAGGCTTCAATGATGTGATGAATGACATATTGGATGATTATCAGGAACAAAGGTATTTTGGACGAAAATAAAGTTGTATATGCAATAGTTTCTTTCCGTTAGGCGTTAGGGAGATACGCAAGTCCGCTAGGCGTTCCTAACGCCTAACGGACTTGCGAGCTGTTGATTTATGACACACCCTCTTGTGGAGATATATGCATGTCATATGACAAAACGTTTTACATGGATAGAGTAGAAAGAGACCTGCATTTCTTTCTACTCTTATTCCTATAAACCTTTATTGGCATTTTACCAAGTGATAACCTTATCTACGATTTCTTGTTGCTCAATGCTGCTTCTTCGCAGATAGATACGTGTCGTTTCGATGCTTTCATGCCCCATAAGGTCTGCAAGCAGGGCAATGTCGTTGAACTTCTCCAAGAAATTCTTGGCATAACGATGGCGGAACGAGTGAGGGTACACCACTTTTTCATTCAAGCCATACTTCATCGCATAGTTCTTCAACTGCTGTGATATGCCTCTTGTCGTGATGCGCTCGCCAAAGCGATTAAGAAAGAGATAGCCACTTGTGCGGTTGAGTGTCTGCAACCACTTTTCTGTTTCCGTGCGCAATGTCTTGGGGATATAGATACGCCGTATCTTGCCACCCTTGGTGTAGATGTCGTAATAGCCTACTTGCACGTGCTCAACCTTGATTTGCACAAGTTCGCTCACTCTGGCACCAGTCGCAGCTAAGAAACGCACCACAAAGTACCACTCCAAGTTGTCTTCCTTCTTCAACTTGTTTTTCAAGAAGGTGTAGTCGGCATTGCTGATGACATTCTCCAGATAAGAACGTTGCTGCACCTTGACCGACTTCAAGCGGAGTTTCGTCTTGCCCACAAATACAAGGTACTTGTTCAACGCCTGAATACGGAGGTTCACCGTCTTTGGTTTGTAAGTCTCAATCAAGTAGGTCTTGTAAACCAACAAGTTTCTCTTGTTCAACTCTTTGTGTCGAGAGCCAAACTCCTTCACGGCATACAGATATGCCGAAATCGTGTTCTTAGCCATATTGCCTTGGCTTAGGAACTCTTCAAATTTGTCTAATTCCATTTCTATTCGTTTATTAGTGAAACATAAAGTTGTCCATATAAATAGGCATAGATTTGTTCTATGAGTTCCTATTATGAGAAGATGCTTGCTACGGGGGAGGTGAAGTGCATTGATGAGGAGATACCGTTTGAGATACCCCAGGGGTGGGAATGGTGCAGAATGAGAGATGTGATACAGTTACTCTCAGGTAGAGATTTAGAACCATCTATGTATAATTCAAGCCAAAAGGGGATTCCTTATATAACTGGAGCAAGTAACTTTAACAACGAAAATCTTATTGTAAATCGTTGGACTCAAACGCCTGTAACAGTTTCAGAGGAAGGAGATTTGTTGATTACTTGTAAGGGTACTATTGGAACTATGGCTTTCAACAATATAGGAAGTATACATATTGCACGTCAAATAATGGCTATTCATAGTAAAGATGTTGACTTACACTACTTTAAATTGTATTTTGAATTGAACATTGGGACATTAGAGTCCCAAGCAAACAGCATGATTCCAGGCATATCAAGAGAGGTCGTTCTTAATAGCTTAGTACCAATACCACCACTTCAAGAACAAATAAAAATTGTAGAAAAAAGCAACTCATTGATGCCTTTGGTAAGTAAGTATTCTTTTGCGCAAGGTAAATTGAATCTATTAAATAATGTGATAAAAAATAAGCTCGAGAAAACCATTCTTCAAGAGGCTATTAAAGGAAAACTTGTACCGCAAATAGCAGAAGAAGGTACAGCACATGAGCTACTTGAACAAATAAAGGCAGAGAAGCAGAAACTCGTCAAAGAGGGCAAACTAAAGAAGTCAACCCTCAACGATTCTGTTATATTCCGGGATGACGATAACAAGTATTGGGAGAAGAAAGGCACAACTTGTGAGTGCATTGACGAGGATATACCTTTTGATATACCAAAAAGTTGGGCTTGGGCACGTTTGGAAACAATCCTTAATACAGGCTCTGCTCGTAGAGTTCATGCAAAGGACTGGAGACAAGCGGGAATACCATTCTATCGAGCGAGAGAAATTGGCAAATTGGCTGATGATGGTTTTGTTGATAACGAACTATACATAGACCTCTCTTTGTATGAAGACTTTTCTTCAAGTGGAGTTCCTTTACCAAATGACCTAATGATTACAGCTGTGGGTACTTTGGGGAAAGTGTATATCGTCAAAGGAAACGACAAATTTTATTACAAAGATGGAAGTGTACTCTGCTTGGCTAACAAGTATGGACTTTGTGCAGAATTTCTAAAAATGGTGATAGAATCACCTTCATTTAAGGGACAATACAGACAAGAATCACAAGGGACAACAGTTGCTACATTGACTATGGTTCGCTTACAGAAGTATTTCATTCCATTACCACCATTGCAGGAACAATATAGAATTGTTGAAACGTATAGGAATATAGCAAGTATTATGAGCTGATAGGAAGCGAAGTATCTGAAATAGAACTGCCTTTTGAAATTTCAAATTCTTGGTCTCTTGCTCGATTAAATGCAGTTTGCCAACTTACAGACGGTTTAAAAACAACAGGCAAACAATGCTTATTAGATGCAAAATACCTGCGTGGTAAAAGTTTTGGAACTATTGTTGAACAAGGTAAACTTGTATATAAAGGTGACAATATAATGCTTGTGGACGGTGAAAACTCTGGTGAAGTTTTCATCGTACCACAAGATGGCTATATGGGTAGTACTTTCAAGCAACTATGGATTAGTTCCTCTATGTACGAACCTTATGTTTTGGCATTCCTACAGTTCTACAAAGAAACTTTGCGCAATTCAAAGAAAGGTGCAGCAATTCCACACCTCAACAAAGAATTGTTTTATGGGCTTATTATTGGTATTCCACCACTGCAAGAGCAGAGAAGAATAGTTCAGAAGATAGAACAATTAATGCAGTTGCTCAAATAGAGTTTCTATTCTTTTGACAATGCGTTTCTGTTCATTCAAAGGAGGTAATGGAATCAAGTGCTCTACCAATTTTACTCGAGAAATGTTAGGTTGGGCACCACCTTCACCTTTCTTGATAAATGAATCTCGGCTTGCCATTAAAAAATAAAACAAGAACCAATTATAAACAACATAGGGGGTACAGCCACAACACGCTTGATTGGTAGTTAATTCCTTGCCTGCAATAGCTAACTTTCCTATTGTAGCTCCATACATTGCAATGAGTACATCGCCTATTTTGTTCATACGTAGAGAGCAATCTTGAAAAGCTCTCTGCGTTATTTTTTCTTCTGTATCATATACAATATCGTTGTTCAACTCACCTGTCTTAAGCCACAAAATATTGCCACCATAATAATCTTGGTTACCACGCTGAGGTGTAGAACCAGCCCCCCAATCTCCAATTTGTCCCATTCTTGTCCAAATCCAATTATTAGGGATTTCAAAAGGAATTTCTTCTGTTATATCTACGCAATTTTTTCCTATCTGCTCATAATACTTGTTATCGTCACCACGGAAGATAACAGAAGTAGCCAAGGTGGACTTCTTTAGCTTGCCTTCTTTGACGAGTTTCTGTTTCTCCTTCTTTATCTGTTCTAACAACTCTTGCGCTGTGCCTTCTTCTGCAATCTGAGGTACGAGTTTTCCTTGAATTGCTTCCTGAAGTATAGACTTCTTGAGGCGAGTATTTATATCGGCATTTAGTTTATCCAATAGAGTTTTATCATTACCAAACTTTTCTACAAGAGGTAATAAGTCTTTTATTTTTTGCACTATACGATTCTGCTCTTTATATGGAGGCAAAGGAAACAAGCTAATTGCAACCTTTTCTGAATTCAAATTTTGAACGACAGCACCTGCTACTCGTTTGGCAAATTGACTGTAAGCATAGCCAGAAGAAAGAAGATAGTAAAAAAAATCTTGTCTATAAGACTGCTCTATTAAAGAAATGACAAGCCAACCGTCATGTATGCAACCATCCACTTGGGTAATGTAAGGTCTTCCAAAGCTCATAGAATTCGTGAGTAGAAAATCTCCTTTATGAACCATCCTACTTTTAGATACACCAGATTGCTTTATTCTTTCTTTTACAGATGTAATATATTTGCTATCCTTTTCTGTATCACCTATTTTTATCCAATTTATACCATCTGTAGCATCAGTTAGATATTCTTTTATTGGACGAGGCGAACCACCACGTGCAATTTCTGCTACATGACATATTCTACACCATTCCCACCCATTAGGAACATCAAATGGTATCTCCTCATCAATACATTTCACCTCCCCTGTAGCAAGCATCTTCTCATAATAGGAATTGTCCTCACCACGGTAAATAATAGATGCGTTCTTATCACGCTTGATTTTCTTCTCCTTGATCAAGCGTTCTTTCTCTTGACGAATCTTTTCAAGTAATACGCTTGCTGGTTCGTCGTTAGGGTCTTGCGGTACAAGTTTTCCCTGTATCGCCCATTGTAATATGCTGTTCTTTAATTGTTTGCCGTTCATTGTTTATAATTTCAATGTATCTTTAAAAGTTATCGGACTGCCTCTGAGTTTGAATTGGTCAAGCAATGCTTGACTAATCACTGTTTCTAATTCGCCAACAACTTGTTGGCGAATTGTTGTTATTCCTCCATGCCATCCAAGAGCTGGTCAAGTTGCGCTTGCAGTTCTTCACGCTTTGGCAAATAGAGTTGGTAACGAGCCACAAACAATTGATTGGTTATACCCTCCAAGGCATACTCCATCAGAAGTTCGTCTTTTCTTGCTCCCAAAACTATACCAATAGGGGGATTATCGTCAGGTTGACACACTTCTGTTTTGAAATAGTTCAGGTAGAGATTCATCTGCCCAATATCACCATGCTTTATCTCTGCTCGCTTTAGGTCAATCAGCACATAGCATTTCAAAATACAATGGTAGAATACCAAATCCACCTTGAACTGTCGGCTCCCTATCTGCATGGAGTATTGTCTGCCCACAAATGCAAAGCCACGTCCCATTTCCAAAAGGAACTGCTCCATGTGGTCTTTAAGAGCCTTTTCCAAGTCACTCTCCTTATAGCGTTTCTGTTTGGGAAGTCCAGCAAATTCAAGCACAAATGGGTCACGGATAATGTCTTGCGGAGTTTGTACTTGGTGCCCCTCGTTAGCCAATGCAAGAACTCCAGCCTTGTCTGTGCTTAGTGCAAGTCGCTGAAACAGACAACTTTTCATCTGTCTTTTCAGTTCTCGAACTTTCCAGCCTTCCTTAATACATTCATTAAAATAGAACTTCATTTCGAGAGAATTATCACACTTTAGTAGTTCATAGTAATGGCTCCATGTCAATTTTGGGGACGCTGTCCCCAAAATTGGAAAAGCCAAATAGAACTTACGCATATAAGTGAGATTAGTACGGTTGAACCCCTTGCCATTTCTAATAGTCAAATCTTTTGAAAGATTCATGAGCAAATGTTTTCCATACTCTGCTCTATCTTTACCTTTAAGCTCAAACTCCACAATGTATTTACCTGTCTGCCAGTTTGCTTCAAGCAATTCTGTATTGACAGCATTGACCGCTTTTGACTTCGCCTCACCCCATAGCGCAGTTATGTTGTCTATCAACTTCTGGTAGGCAACATCATTTATGTTTGTCAACTCTTTATTCTCCATGCCAATCTTTAGATTTGTGGAACATTGTCCCACATATTACAATTCGTCCACATTCACCTCAATCCCCAATATACGTTGTATCTCTGCCAATGTCTTGTCTATCTCATGATCAAGAGCCTTGCGCTTCTTGAAATAATCGGCAAGCAATTCGGCAGGAGGCAAGATTTCTTCATCCTCTTTCGGGAACTTGCACAAGTCGAAGTTGCAATCGGTGGCGATAAGGTCTTCAACCGAATAGCAACGAGATTTCTCGTCACCATCAGCAATAATAATCTCCTTACGGTTGTTCCACCACTCACGGATTGGGTTGCAATGTTCCGACTTCATGGACTTTGTCTTGGAGAAATGCTTGTAACCCTCTGGCATATCCAAACGATAGAACCACGTTTCCTTTGTAGAATAACCTTCTGGAGCACCCTCCGCACTGGTATTGTCGAAGAACAAAATGTTCGTGGCAATCGAAGTGTAAGGTGCAAAGATACTGCCAGGCAAACGGATAATGGTGTGCAAGTTGAAATCCCTGAGCAACTTTGTCTTAATGGCAATCTTTGTGTTATCTGCTCCAAAAAGGAAACCATCAGGAACAATGACAGCAGCACGGCCATTTTTCTTCAAGCGATACATGATAAGCACCATGAAGAGGTCGGCAGTCTCGCTACTGCGCATATCAGAAGGAAAGTGAGATTTCACGTCGGCCTTTTCATTACCTCCGTATGGTGGATTCATCAAAACAACATCAAACTTGTCTCCGTCTGTATAGTTGAGAACATCTTTGGTAAGCGAGTTGTCGTGATATACCAATGGCGTGTCGATACCATGCAGCAACAGGTTTGTCACACATAGCATATACGGGAATTGTTTCTTTTCTATGCCAAATACAGACTGATTGTACTCTTTGCGGTCTTCAGCAGTCTTTACCTTCTTGTCCAATTCACCCAACCAACTGGTGATAAAGCCGCCCGTACCACAAGCGAAGTCTGCCATTTTCTCACCAATCTGCGGATTGACTATCTCTGCCATAAATTCGGTCAAGGCTCTTGGGGTGTAGAACTCACCTGAGGAACCTGCCGACTGCATTTCTTTAAGGATAGTCTCATATATCTCACCGAAAGCATGACTCTCTTCATAGTCACCAAGATTCAATCCGTCTATCACATTAAGCACCTGGCGGAGCTGAACGCCATCTTTCATATATTGGTTGGCATCCTCAAAAGTTGTCTTTACTATTGCCTGACGAATTGGGGTATCAGGTGTAACCTCTATGTTTTTGAGTTCAACAAACAAGGTGTTGTTGACAAACGAAAGCAGTTCGTCACCAGTCAAGGCATTGCCACTTCCATCATCATGTGCCCAGTTGCGCCAACGGCATTCTTCTGGAATAATAGACTTGTAATCATCATCGTCCAACTCCCAATCATTCTCTTTCTCGTCATAGACTTTCAAGAACAGCATCCACGCCATTTGTTCTATGCGTTGCGCATCACCGTTGATACCGGCATCATTGCGCATGATATTGCGTACTCGTTTTACGAAATTAGATAAACTCATTTTATATTGTTTCTTTTTATGCTATATTATATATTGATTGCTCCAACTCTTTTACGGCCTTCAGATACTCTCTCTTGCCACCGAAGAACTTTACTATATTTGCCTTAGAGCCCAATCGGCGGAAAGGATCGTTTTCAAGCACAGTGAGACTTTCAAGTTCAGAAATGCCTTCTTCCATATACTTCTCCAGCAAATTCTCAAGTACCAGCCGTGCCTGCTCACCATACTTGGTAAATATATCACGCTTTTTCACTTGCTCAGCACGTTCCCGCCTCGTCAGGGTCTTCTTTCCGTATGCGATATGGCAGATGAAATCAAAATCATCCACATTGCTCATTTCCTGTGAAGTTTTTAATTCTGCAAGATCTATGCCTCTTTCTTTCAGCATATCAGCAATGTCTGACTTTTTCTTTATTTCATTCCATTTGGAGGTAAATGTATCAATGGTAGCAAACGAATCAAGGATATTCTTCTTCGTGTAGTCGGTAATACTCTCCGTGCGAAGCAGCTTGCCATCGGCATCGTAAACGGACACTACCTTATTGACAACCATTACCTGGCAGCCATCTTTATCTACAAGAGGCTTTGGACGAGTGATAGGATCACCAACTATTGGCGGTGTATCATCTACAGGCAGAACTGGAGTTTTTGCCTCTCTGGACTTTATAGGATAATCGGGATCCATCTCGATAGGTCCGTCCCAATCTGGGTCAGCAAACAAGCGTGTTACATTTCGAAAGTCCATCACCGTGAAATTGGTCTTTCCCTCATTCTCACGAAGACGGGTTCCGCGTCCTATAATCTGCTTAAACTCCGTCATGGAACCAATCTGTTGGTCAAGCACTATCAGCTTTACCATCTTGCAATCCACACCGGTAGAAAGCAGTTTGCTGGTCGTTGCAATGACTGGATATTCCGAAGATACTGAAATAAAGTAATCCAACTTGCTTTTACCATACTCATCGCTACCTGTTATGCGAACCACATAGTCAGGATTTTTCTTGCACATATCAGCATTGGCATTGGTCAATGCCAGACGCATACGCTCCGCATGTGTTTCATCAGCACAGAACACTATGGTCTTAGCCATGTGGTCAGTGCTTTTCAGATAGTTGGTTATCTCTTGCGCAACTTCCCTTATACGGTCTTCTATAATAATGTTATAATCATAGTCACTGTTGTTATAAATGCGGTCTTCTATCTCGTTGCCGTATATATCCTTTTGTCCCTTTGTCGGTCTCCACTCATCGCCAATGTTGGTTGTGATGTTGATTACCTTGAAAGGAGCTAGGAAACCGTCCTCAATTCCGTTTTTAAGACTATATGTATATATAGGCTCACCAAAGTAGCCAATACTTGACTGGTACTTTGTTTCTTTTGGTGTTGCTGTCATACCTATATGAGTAGCCGAAGAAAAGTATTCCAAGATGTTTCGCCAGTTGCTATCATCCTTTGCGCTACCTCTATGACACTCATCAACGATAACAAGATCAAAATAGTCTGGATTAGGAAACAACTCCTTATAGTTTTTGGCATCATTCTGTCCAATCAACTGTTGATAGAGTGCAAAGAACACTTGATAAGACCCCAATTCTTCCAAGTGGTTCTTGTCTTTTGAGTAGTCTATCTTGTGCGTTACCTTTTCTAATGGTTTGAAGTCTTGCTGTATGGATTGATCTACCAATATATTGCGGTCTGCAAGATACAACACTTTCTTCTTCAAACCACTTTTAAGTAAACGCCATACAATCTGAAATGCAGTATATGTCTTGCCAGTGCCAGTTGCCATGACAAGGAGCACACGGTTTTGTCCTCTCGCAATAGCATTGACAGTGCGGTTTACTGCATTGCGCTGATAATATCGTGGCGGGAATATATTCTGACCAGTGCAAAAAGGCTGCTTTATGATAGCCAGCTCTTGTTCGTTAAGTCCGTTTCCATCGTTAGCCTCATTTTTATATCTTTCGATAAGTTCTTCTTTTGTTGGAAATTCGTCCATAGCAAAAGTGCGTTCCTTGCCTGTCAAGAAGTCATGTTCGGCAAACCCTTCACCATTTGAACTGTATGCAAATTTCACATCAAGCATTTGGGCATAGGTCATGGCTTGTTGCAATCCATGTGAAACAGAATGATTGGCATCCTTTGCTTCTACAATAGCAATGGGTGTTGCCTTATTTGCATAAAGTACATAGTCGGCAAACTTCGGTTTCTCTCTATGCACAAGATTACCATGAAGGCTAATTTTACCGTCAGTAAATTTAACCTTCTGTTCCATGAATATACTATCCTTTGACCATCCCTTGCTTGTGATGGCTTCGTTGATATAGCGGAACTTGATGTCCTCTTCTGTTAAATCTTTGCTTATGCCCATATTCAAATAATATTTTATTATCAGAAGTTCTACAACATACTTGCTGAAATCCCCTTGCTGTCTAAGACATCTTTTATCTTGTTTAGTTTCATAAATTCACCGAATTTTGCTGCAAATATACATTAAAATTTGCGATAATCATTATAAATTAAGCTATTTTATGTAAATTACTGAACCACATGCGAAAGTTCAGTCTCCAGCTCTTAACGCAAGAACTTTCCGGTAAGGCTTGCCTTGCAGGCAGCTACTTCTTCCGGAGTTCCGGCAACAACGAGATTGCCGCCCTTATCGCCGCCTTCAGGACCGAGGTCGATGATATAGTCGGCACACTTGATGACATCCAGATTGTGCTCAATCACTACCAGCGAATGGCCCCTTTCTATCAGGGCATTGAAGGCATGGAGCAGGCGCTTGATGTCGTGGAAGTGAAGACCCGTGGTAGGCTCGTCGAAGATGAAGAGCGTAGGCTCCTGTTCCTCCTTACCAATGAAGAAGGCGAGCTTTACACGCTGATTCTCACCACCCGAAAGCGAACTTGAATTCTGACCGAGCTTGATATAACCCAGACCCACATCCTGAAGCGGCTTCAGGCGGTTTACGATGATGCGGCAGTTGTCGAAGTCGCCCTCGTTGCGCTGCAACTTTTCATCGCTGAAGAACTCAATGGCCTCGTTTACCGTCATGTTCAGCACATCATTGACGTCTTTTCCGCCATAGCGAACCTCCAGGATATCGTGCTTGAAACGCTTGCCCTTACAAGCCTCGCAGGTCAGCGTGAGGTCTGCCATAAACTGCATCTCGATGGTAACATATCCCGCACCCTTACATTCCTCGCATCTTCCGCCTTCAGTATTGAAAGAGAAGTACTGGGGCGTGAATCCCATCTGCTTAGCCAGTGGCTGGTTGGCAAAGAGGGCACGTATCACATCGTATGCCTTCAGATAGGTGGCAGGGTTGCTGCGGGTACTCTTTCCGATAGGGTTCTGGTCAACAAACTCTACATGATGGATGCTCTTCCAGTCGCCTTCCATCGATGCATATTCGCCTGGGGCATCTGCTACGAGGTCCAGACGGCGACGCATGGCAGGATAGAGGATTCCCTTGATGAGCGAACTCTTGCCTGAGCCTGATACACCGGTTACACAGGTGAATACGTTGAGCGGTATCTTAACATCGATGCCGCGCAGATTGTTCATCCGGGCTCCCTTGATTTCGATATACTGGTTCCAGGCACGGTGGCTCGTTGGCACCTTTATCTCCTCGTTGTGGGTCAGGTACTTGATGGTATAACTCTCCGGATATTCAGCCAGCAGCTTTTCCTGTTCAGCCTTGTCGGTGGTTGAATATTCTGATGACGGACCGGCGTAGACCACTCTTCCGCCCAGTCTGCCGGCATCCGGACCGATATCGATGAGATAGTCGGCTGCCCGCATAATCTCTTCGTCGTGTTCTACCACAACCACCGTATTGCCCAGTTGCTGCAGTTCTTTCAGCACCTTAATCAGTCGGGCGGTATCGCGGCTATGGAGTCCGATACTAGGTTCGTCGAGGATATATACGCTACCCACGAGCGATGAGCCCAGGTTGGTGGTCAGGTTGATGCGCTGACTCTCACCGCCGGAGAGGGTGTTGGAGAGTCGGTTGAGCGTAAGATAGCCCAGACCAACATCCAGGAGAAACTGCAGGCGGTGGGTGATTTCGGTGAGCAGACGCTTGCTGATTTCCTTCTCATGCTCAGAGAGTTCCAGTTTCTTGAACCATTCGCTCAGGTTCACAATCGACATCTCAACCAGTTCGGTGATGCTCTTTCCGCCAATCTTCACATAGTTGGCTTCCTTCTTGAGTCGCGTACCATGGCAGTCAGGACAAATCGTCTTTCCACGGAATCGGCTCAGCATCACGCGGTATTGTATCTTGTACTGGTTCTCCTTTACCATTCTGAAGAACTCATCGATGCTCACCCTTTCCTGCTGTTTACGTTTCTTCTCGCCAGGCAGACCGTGCCACAGCCAGTCCTTCTGCTGCTGAGTCAGTTCGAAATAAGGCTTGAAGATAGGGAAGTCGTATTCTGCAGCTCTGCGGATGAATTCCTTGAGCCACATACCCATCTTTTCGCCTCGCCAGCAAACCACACATCCGTCATATACGCTCATTGAAGTGTTCGGGATGACGAGTTTCTCATCGATGCCTATTATGCTGCCGAAACCTTCGCAGGTAGGGCAGGCTCCGAGAGGAGAATTGAAGGCAAACATATTGTCGGTAGGCTCTTCAAACTGCATGCCGTCAGCTTCGAACCGGGTAGAGAAGTCGTAGCAGATATTGCTTGGCAGGAATACGAGGCGGCAGGCTCCATCGCCCTCATAGAAGGCAGTTTCGGCAGAATCCATCAGTCGGCTGATATCATCTTTCTCATCGCTTACCGAAGCACGGTCGATGACCAGGAAGATTTCTTCATCCTTCTGTTGCATTCTCTTTCTCAGTTTGTCGCCGCTTACTTCCAGCAGATCCTTATCCGCCTGCTCCATGAAGTCTTCTATGCGCACGAATTCACCTTTTATATATATACGCGCGTAACCTTCCTGGTTGTACATCTCCAGTTGTTTGCCCAGACTGCGCCCTTCGATGACGTGGATAGGGGCGAGGATGACAAACCTGGTACCCTGGGAATACTGTCGGGTACAGGCGAGTACATCTTCGGTAGTATGGCGTTTCACCTCCTGTCCGCTGATAGGCGAATAGGTTTTTCCGATGCGTGCGTAGAGCAGTCGCAGGTATTCGTAGATTTCGGTGTTGGTGCCCACGGTAGAGCGTGGGTTGCGTGAAATCACTTTCTGTTCGATGGCGATGGCAGGTGGCAATCCCTTGATGAAATCACATTCCGGTTTGCTCATACGTCCCAGAAACTGGCGTGCGTACGAAGAGAGCGACTCCACATAGCGGCGCTGGCCCTCAGCATATAAGGTATCAAAAGCCAACGATGATTTTCCCGATCCTGAGACACCCGTAATGGCAACAAACTTGCCCTGAGGTATCTTCACATCGATATTCTTGAGGTTGTTGGCTCTCGCCCCTTTTATTTCTATATATTTATCTTTTGGCATATTCTTTCTTCTTTTAAGATTAGGGGACCAGCGATGGAATCGCTGGGGACGGGGGCGCAAGGGGGAAAGGCTCTTTTTACCCTTTTACCCTTTTACCTTTTTACCTTTTTACCCTTATTCGTGGTGGTAAGGCTCACCTTTTATAATAGTACATGCGCGATAGAGCGCCTCGGTAAAGATAAGGCGCACCATCTGATGCGAGAAGGTCATCTTGGAGAGGGAAATCTTCTCGTTGGCGCGGTCGTAGACAGACGGTGAGAAACCGTAAGGACCGCCGATGACAAAGACGAGCCTGCGGGCAGTAGCCTGCTTGCGCTCTATCCATTTGGCAAACTCGATGCTTCGGAATTCCTGTCCATGTTCATCCATCAGCACCACGGTATCTGAAGGCTGGAGGAGTTTCAGAATCAGTTCTCCTTCCCGTTCCTTCTGCTGCTGTTCGCTGAGACTCTTGGTGTTCTTGAGTTCAGGAATGGTTGTTATGTTGAAAGGCATATAATGGGTGATGCGTTCAGCATAATCCTTGATGCCCGCAATGAAATGCTTGTTTACGGTCTTTCCGACCAGAATGAGTTCTGTCTTCATTTCGTTGGCGTTTTCTTCCTATAACTTTACACTTGAATTGACTTTCACTTCGTCCGTCGAACGTTGTTTCTTCGTTCTTCACTGAACTTTCGCAAGTTTTACCCCACACGCCCTGAAAGGGCAGAAGCTCCTAGCCCAGGGCATCGCCCTGGGTGTTTATGGGCGCAAACCTGTCGCCCTGTAAGGGCAAAAGCTTTCAAATACCTGGCAATATACAAAGCTTTTGCC